>Ga0172379_10006182_pt1 | contig 16218 bp, 4 predicted proteins | sample GrowelOW334metaG_FD_119756 | JGI IMG/M metagenome (GOLD analysis project Ga0172379, IMG submission 119756) | Groundwater microbial communities from an aquifer near a municipal landfill in Southern Ontario, Canada - Groundwater well OW334 metaG | ecosystem: Environmental > Aquatic > Deep... | reverse complement strand
TTCAGCCTGACCGCTGGACAATCTTACAGCTACTACGTCATCGCCAAGAACTCGGCGGGCACCCGCCAGTCCAACACCATCAACGTCACCATGCCCAACGCGCCGGTGTCGCAGCCAATACTGTCCGTGACACCAGCGAATCCGACGACTCAACCTGCGACGGCTGGCTCAGTCAGTCTCAATGTGAACAATATCGGCAGTGGCACGATGAGCTACAGCTCCAGCGTGACCAGCGGTTCTTCTTGGCTGTCCATCTCATCTGGGGGCAGCGGCGGAAACAGCGGTGCCATCAGCGTCTCGTATGCGGCGAACACTGGCGCGCAGCGTTCCGGGACAATTCAGGTTACGGCCAGCGGGGCTTCGGGCAGCCCGGTATCGGTGGCGATCACCCAGGCCGGTTCGTCCGTCGTCGATTACCCTGGAGCGAGTTGGATAGCGGCTGGCCCCGGGCATTTTACTGAGGCGTCTCGAAGTCAGGCCGATGTGACAAGCATAATTATACATACAACCGAAGACGCCTATTATGGCGCGGCAATCGCGTGGTTTCAAGATCCTGCTGGAAACACGAGCGCTCATTACCTTGTGCAGCGGGACGGAAGTGTTGTGCAGTTGGTCAGGGAGAGGGATATTGCGCATCATGCGGGGGTTTGGCTTTGGAACCAGCGCTCCATCGGCATTGAAGTTGAGCGGTTAGCGAACGCCACGGAACTGATAGCAAATGCGCAGTATAGTGCGGTCAAAAATCTCGTAGATTCAATTAGAACTCGGTTTAATGTTCCCCTGGTGTTTCCTGCTACGAGTCCTCTCGCTTCACCAAGTGCTGTTGTCGATGGCATTGTCGGACATGGAAAAACTGTGGAGAACGGCGTAGACCCCGTCAACTGGGACTGGGCGGCTTTTCAAGCCATTTTTGGCTCCGGCGTGCCCGATTTAACTGTTGTTCAGCCAGTCGTGGTTTTGCCCTTGAGTGTAGTTCCAGGAGGCACGATACGTATAGACTGGACAGAGAAAAACCAAGGCCTAGCTGCGACCGCTTCAGCGCACAATACAAAGCTTTTTTTATCTAGCAGTGCTTATGGAACAACCCATGAAATAGGTTACTATGGCCCGATGACCACTTTGGGAGTTGGTGCAACCGCATCGTATTACGTTCCGAACGTAGTTGTTCCGGCATCTATTCCATCCGGAGATTATTATGTCACAGCATTTGTAGACTCCGACCAACAGGTTTCAGAAGGAAGCAACGAGAGTAACAATATCGGTAGTTCAAGTCCAACGAGACTTACCGTTGGCATCACCCCAACCAAAATCATTTCGTTGAGCGGCAGCTTGGTCTTTGGCAACGTGGCGGTGGGTTCACCCGCGCAGAGCACGCTGACCATTGCCAACACGGGCAACTCGGCCTTGACGGTCAGCGGCATTAACTACCCCAGCGGCTTCAGCGGCAACTGGTCCTCGGGCACGATTGCAGCGAACAGTTCGCAGCCTGTGACGGTGACATTCGCACCGACTTCCGCAGTCAGCTACAGCGGGGCCATCACCGTCAACTCCGATGCCACCAGCGGCGCAAACACGATTGCCGCCTCGGGAACCGGAACCTCCACCCCAACTCGCACCATTTCGTTGAGCGGCAGCCTTGCGTTTGGCAGCGTGGCAGTGGGATCGTCTGGGCAGAGCACGTTGACCATTGCCAACACAGGCAATTCGGACTTGACCGTCAGCAGCATCAGCTACCCTGACGGCTTCATCGGCAGTTGGATTTCCGGAACGATTGCGGCAGGTGGTTCGCAGCCTGTGACGGTGACATTCACACCGACTTCCACAGCCAGCTACAGCGGCACCATCACCGTCAACTCAGATAAGACCAGCGGCGTGAACACGATTGCCGCATCGGGAACCGGAACCTCCACCTCAATGCGACAGGTTTTCGGCACCGTCTGGAACGATGCTGACGGTAACCGTATGCTGGACGAAGGTGAACAGTCGTTGTCAGGCTGGACGGTGTATGCGGACTTAAATGGTAACGGGAATCGAGACAATGGCGAACCTTTCACCGTCTCTGACGCCAACGGAAACTATAAGCTCACCGGACTGTCGGCTGGATCCGTAGACGTTCGACTTGAGATGCAAAGCCAGTTCACGCAGACGCTGCCGGGCGCATCCGGTGCCGACCCCGGCAGCTTTCTCCAGATTCAGCTCAACTATCTCGACAACAAGCTCAGCGCCTCGCAGAAGGCAATTGTGGCCAGCGCGGTGGCCCGTTGGCAAGAGATGTTGCTTACATCACTGCCATTGCAAATTGATGTGGAGGTAAAGGCAATTGATGGTGCTGGCAACACAGCGGCCCAGGCAAGTCCTAGTATGTTTCGTTCTACGGGAGCGCCGTTGCCTTCTCGTGGGATAATCACTATTGACGAGGCAGACGTGGCTTCGGCGGAAAGCCAAGGCTGGCTTAAAAACCTTATACTGCATGAAATGGGGCATATCTTTGGCATCGGCTCCATGTGGAATAGTAGAGGACTTTTGACCGGAGCCGGTGGCGCAGACCCAAGGTTCACTGGTTCCAGGGGCACTGCAGAGTATCGTGCGATTTTCGGAACATCGGAGACATCGGCTCCAGTCGAGAACACAGGGGGAAGCGGCACTCGGGACAAGCACTGGCGAAAAAGTGTCTTCGGCGAGGAGTTGATGACAGGATCCGTAAGCCTCGGATCTACCACCAGCAGGATTACGGTAGGTGCGATGCACGACTTCGGCTATGCGGTAAACTATCTGGCAGCGGATGCGTATGCCAAACCCAGCGGCTCTGCACTGGTTCCGGCTGGTTTGGAAACAGGCCGGTGTGACTGTCAGGCGATGGTCCTTGCCGCTCTCGGCGTTTATGATCCGCCGCAACCCAATGCCCGCCGGACGGCCGCTGTGGGTGTTCCCAACACCTACCGAGTGAACCTCACAACACCGTCTCTCCACGGCTTTCATTTCGGAGTCGTGCCTAGCCAGCTATCCGCGCCAGTGATCACGAGCGCGGAGACGGCATCGGGAACGGTGAACCAATTCTTCAGCTATCAGATCACAGCGAACAACACACCGACGAGCTACAACGCCAACGGCCTGCCTGCTGGAGTGAGCGTCAACACGACCAGCGGCCTTATCAGTGGCACGCCCACGGCCAGCGGCATGTTCCCCGTGACCCTCTCAGCCGCCAACGCCGGGGGCACGGGGAACCAGTCGCTGACCTTGACCGTGAATCCGGCAACGCCGCCCGGCACGCTTCAGTTTACTACCAGCACGGCGACTGTGAGCGAGAGTGCAGGCACGTTGATGCTTACGGTGAGCCGCGCCGGCGGCAGCAGCGGCGCGGTGAGCGTGAGTTACGCGACGGCCAACGGCACGGCCACGGCGGGCAGCGACTACACCGCCACCAGCGGCACGCTGAACTGGCCCATTGCCGACACGGTGAGCAAGACGATTACCGTGCCTATCCTCAACGACTCCGTGCCGGAGAGCAGCGAGACCTTCACGGCAACGCTCACCAGCCCGACGGGCGGGGCGACCCTGGGCACGCCGAGCACGGCGACGGTGACGATCACGGATGATGACGGTGCGAATGTGAGTGCCACGCATTCTGCCGGGAGTTACAGGGCGGGCACAACGCTCACCATCAGCGGGCAGTTCACCTATCCCGCCATCAACCAACTCCAGTCGCTCAAATGGACGCCCACTTTGCCCGCAGGTTGGACGGTGGCCTCGGTGACCGGTGACGGCTCTCCCGACTTTCAATTCGGAGACATTGTGTTTGTTGGCTCATCCTTCCCCAATCCCATCATCCTGACCATCGTGTTGAACGTCCCTGCGGCGCAAACGGGCATCCAGCAAGTTTCGGCGGTGGTGGAATATCAACTCAACGGCATGGTCAATTCAGCCACGACGCCAGCCACGCCGGGTCCGTTGCTGGTGTCCCCGCTTGTTTATCACACGGCCGACTACCGGGATCCTGCCTGGGTGATTGATGGCTCGGAGGTGAACCGGGTGCTCTCCTACTGGCGTGCGGGCGGCTATCAACCCAATGCGGCGGGGTCGGATGGCTATTCGTCTGGTGCCACCGTGAGTCCGAGCGGACCACGCCATGCGGCGGATTACCGGGATCCTGCCTGGGTGATTGACGGCTCGGAGGTGAACCGGGTGCTCTCCTACTGGCGTGCGGGCGGCTACCAGGCTAACGCGGCGGGAGCGGACGGCTATTCCGCCGGGGCTGCGCCAGCTTCCTTGGGAGCAATTCCAGCCAGCCCTGTCAGCGGAAAACAGACAGTTAGACAGATCGCTGGGAGGCTCCAAGCGGCGGCTCTTGTGGCGGCGAGCACGGCCAGTCTGACGCAGAGTGGCCCGGCCACCTACACGGCGGGCGGGACTGTGACAATCACGAACCGTCTGGTCTATGGCGGAACTCTTACCGCGCTCCTGTTGCGCCCTCAGTTGCCTGTCGGCTGGACGATCACGGCGGTGGCGGGGGATGGCTCACCGGAATTGCGAAATGGGGAAATAGTCCCGACCGGCACTCTGCCAACGGGGCAGGTGGAGGTTCGTCATACGGTCCAGATTCCCGCCGGACAGAGCGGGAGCAAGTCCATCCGGACTGAGGTGGAAACAACGTATCTTGGGGACGCGAACGCAAGCGTGGCGTTCGGTGCTCCTGATCCGTTGGTGCTGCCCGAATTGGTTCCGCCCAACTCTCCGGCGGCGGTGACGCCTCCGACAGACTTGACCGTAAACGTCGGGCAGACGGCGACGTTCAGCATCGTGGCGTCGGGAACGGCTCCGCTGACCTACCAGTGGCGGAAGGCGGGGGCAAACCTCGTCACCGGCGGGAACATCAGCGGATCAACCAGCGCGACGTTGATGATTGCGAATGTGGGAACCAATGACGCCGGGGTGTTTGACGTGGTGGTGAGCAACTCAGTTGGAAGCATCACAAACAACGCGACGCTCACGGTGAACCGGCTGGCGCAAACCATCACGTTCCCAGCGTTGCCCAACAAGCTGCCCACGGATTCACCCTTCACGCTTGCCGCCACCAGCGATTCTGGTCGGACAGTGACATACCAGAGTTCCAATTTGGCCGTGGCCACCGTCTTAAACAGCACGGTCACCCTGACCGGGGTCGAGGGCGTCACGATCATCACCGCCTCGGAAGCGGGTAATGCCACATATCTGCCAGCGACCCCCGTATCTCAGTCGTTGACGGTGTCCGCCAGTTCACCCCGCATCTCCGCGCAACCGCAGAGCCAGACCAACAGCGTGGGAGCGAATGTCACATTCAACGTCACGGCTACGGGAGATGGCAGCCCCTTCACGTATCAATGGCGGTCCAACGGAGTTTCCATCGTGGGAGCAACAAGCAGCAGCCTGACGCTCCTCAATATCCAGACCAGCTACGAGGCTGGTTATGACGTGCAGGTGAGCAACGCGACCAACACGGTCACGAGCAGTGCCGCTACCCTCACGGTGAACTATCTGCCCGTCATCACGACTCAAGCAACCAACCTGACGGTGATTCGCGGGCAGAGCGCCAGCTTCACTGTGGTGGCCAACGGGAAACCCGCGCCGAGTTATCAATGGCGGAAGAACAGCACTGTGATTCCGAGCGCGACAAGCGCGACCTACACGATTGCGTCGGCCACCAATACGGATGCGGCGAGCTATGATGTGCTGGTGTTCAACACGGTCGGCACGAACACGAGCAGCGCGGTGACGCTGACCGTCAACGGTCCGGTAGAGATCACCACTCATCCGCAGAGTCAGACGACGAATGTCGGCTCCAATGTGACCTTTACCGTGCTCGCCTCGGGCACCGCGCCCATCGCGATTCAGTGGCGTTCCAACACGGTGCCCATTCTGGGGGCGACCGGCAGCAGCCTGGTCCTCAACAACGTGCAGACGAATTTTGAGGCAAGCTACGATGCGGTGCTGACGAACGTGGTCAACAGCGTCACCAGCAGTGTTGCCACGCTCACGGTAAACTTCGCACCGTATTTCACGCTCCAGCCAACCAGCCAGACGGTGACACAGGGCCAGGCGAACGTGAGTTTCACGGCGGCGGCCAGCGGCAAACCCATGCCGACGTATCAATGGCGCAAGGACGGCGCGAACATTTCGGGAGTCACGAGCGCCACCTACACCATCGCCAGTGTCTCTGCCGCAAGCGCGGGGAATTACGACGTGGTGGCGGGCAACTCGGTTGGTTCGATCACCAACACAACTCCGGCAACGCTGACGGTCAACGGTCCCGTGCAGATCACCAGCCAGCCGGCGAGTCAGACCGTCAATCGAGGTTCCACGCTGACACTGTCCGTTAACGCCAGCGGCACCGCGCCCATCTCCTACCAATGGAGGTTCGGCGGCACGGTCATTCTGAATGCCACCAATTCGGTGTATTCCCTGCTCAACATTCAGACCACCAATGCCGGCAACTATGACGTGGTGCTGGCGAATGTGGTGAACACCACGACGGGTTCAGTGGCGGTGGTCACGGTGGTCATTCCCGCCGGCATCCTCACGCAGCCCGTCAGCCGGACCGTGCTGCCTGGCAGCACGGTCACCTTCACCGCCGTTGCCGAAGGCACCGGCACGCTCACCTACCAGTGGACGAGGAACGGGCAGAACATATCCGGGGCGACCAGCTCCGTGCTGACGTTGAGCAATGTCACGACCAATGATCAGGCGGCCTACCGCGTCATCGTGGGCAACAGCCTGACCAGCGTGACCTCGGATCCCGCCATGCTCACCGTGGTGTCACGCCAGGTGAAGGTCGGGGATGTGCAGACAACCAACCTCACGGCGGGCGCGGTCTTGAATGTCTCGGTGATGCTCACCGGCAACGGCGCGGAAAACGCGGTGAGCCTGTCAGTGGCGTATGACACCAACTCGTTGACCTTGCTCAGCGTGTCGAACTACGTGACCGGGGCCACGCTTAACGTGACCAATGTCGCGACCAATGGACAGGTCGGCGTGCTCGTCACCAAGACCAACGGCCAGCCGTTTGCCGCCGGGTCGAACGGTCTGTTCGAGTTGCAGTTCACCGTCGGCACGGTAACCGGCCAACTGGCGGCTCCGTTGATTCTCCCGGGCACGCCGTTGCCCAACCTGGTGAGCGACGCGACCAACGGTGCGCTGGTCAGCGAATTTGCCGGCGGGTCTGTGACGTTCAAGACGGCTGTCTCGCCGACGGTGGCGACCAGCTCGGGATTGCTCGGGGAAACCTTCACCTTCGTCGCGCCTTCGGGCAGCAGCGGGGCAAGCTTCATCCGGGTGCTGATCTTCGACTTGGGAGTGGATTCTCTCGGCAATCCCATCCGCGTCAACAACGCCGACGGCACCAACGCCGCAGGGGTTCCCTTCGTGATATTCCCCGGAACCATCGCGCCAGGTCAGCGGGTTGACCTGGCCTTGGAATACTACGTGTCGGATCGGAAGACGGTGCCGGCACCGCGCCTGGTGACTGAAGTCGTAAGCGGCCTGTTGCCGGTGCCATCCGGCACAACTCTGGATGTGGAGCGTGTGCAAGTCTTCAATGGGCGTTTCCATGTGGACTTCAAGACCATCGCTGGCCGGCTCTACTACGTGCAGTATGCGGTCAGCATTGCCGGCCCGTGGGAAACGTCCTTCCCGCCCGTGGCAGGCACGGGCAGCACGGTGCAGTGGGTGGACAACGGACCCCCACGAACGTCCAGTCTGCCCGGTGGCGCTGGGAGCCGCTTCTACAGAATCCTGCTGGGTCAGTAAGCGACTGAAAACCCATTCTTAAGACAACACTTATGAAAGCTTCCACCCTCGGGCTCCTCGCCATCCTCTGCGGAGCCAGCATCAAGACAGTGGTCGGTGCCGAACCTGTGCGGAACCCGAACCGGGTTGCCTTCTCCGGCAAGTTTAGTTTCCTGATCGGTGCCGATTTCACAAGCTCGACTCCCCCGCCCGCCATCGGCGCGCCGGGCGCTTCCGGTGGCACCATCCCCAGCACGGCGGTGGACCGGTTCTACGACGACGGGTTCGTGCGCATTGACATCAGCGGCAACGCAGCCGGCACGACTTGGTTTTGGGGCTATAACGATGCCAGCCAAGTGGCCGGAGCCGGCACTCCGGGAGCGACATTGACTTTCCATTCGGCCCCATCGCCGGCGGACCAGTTTACGCGAGGCAGCCGGGATGAGGTGTTGCCGGGATTTGAGCTTTCGTATGGACGGGTGCTCAAGGAATGGGAGATACGGCCCGGTCGGATCGCCTCGTTCGGCCTGATGGGGAGCTTCGGATACACCGACCTGCGGCTGCGGGACTCCGGGGTGGCGGCGGGAACCGTCCTGCTCACCACCGACACTTATTTGATTGGGCCGGGCGTGCTGCCTCCCGCGCCACCTTTTTCCGGGACGTTCGCCGGCCCCGGAGGTGTGATCCCCGACAATCCCAACGGAGGGCGGGTCACCGCCCCTGCCGCCGCCACCGCAAGCGTTGTCAACCGGGTGGAAGGCAGGATGTATGCGGTGACTTTGGGACCATTCTTCGAGGTGCCTTTTCACGAGCGCCTGTTGGCGAAGTTCAGCGGCGGGCTGGCCGTGGCAATTGCCGACCGAACCTACACATTCTCCGAGACTGTCGCCGTCGTGGGGGCTCCTGTGATGAGCCGGTCCGGAACTGTCAGCTCGGCTGACTTGCTTGCGGGCGCAAGCTTTCAGATGGGTTTGGCATGGGCGATTACGGAGAGCTGGTCGCTGGACGTGGGCGGACAATACCAATACTTGGGAACCACCCGTCAGTCCGTGCTGGGAAAGACCGCCAGACTCGACCTGCAAAGCGCCGTGTCCCTGCTGGCCAGTGTAAATTTCCGCTTCTGAGCAGCCGTGCTGCGGGAGGACGGTCACAAGCGGAACAATCTCTTTTGTGTTCTTGAAGACGGATGATGTTCGGATAAGCGAGAGGCGAGAGATTCCCAGATCATGGGTTGCCGTGGCGACGAATCTCGACGGTGCGGCCCTGGTGGATTTCACCGACACGCTCGCGACCAGCAGGAGCCGGCGCTTTTATCGCGTCATCGAGAGATAATTTGCCCGTCCGTGTGGACAGGCCACGGGCGGGAGTGTGAGCATTCGTGTGCCGCTCCCGCCCGTGTTGTTTTCCGCCGCCCGGCGGACTTGCAAAGCCGCTCCCCAATGCCACCGTAACGCCGCCATGCGCGATGTCTCTGCCAGCAGCCAGCCCACGCCCGAGGAATTTCAACGGCGGCTCAACGACCTGATGCGCCACCTCCAGGCGCCGCCGCCATCCACGGGCGAGTCGCAGACGGGTTTCGATACCAGCGCGGAATCCCCGAACGGAGTTGCCGCCGGCGCCGAGTTTGATTTCAACCGCAGGCCACGCGACGTCAAAGCCCACCTCGACCGCTTCGTGATCCAGCAGGACGAGGCGAAGAAGGTGCTCAGCGTCGCGCTTTGCGACCACTACCATGCCGTGCAGGCCGCGCTCACGGGCAGGGCGATGCCGAACTACACGAAGCAGAACGTCATCCTGCTCGGCCCCACAGGCGTCGGGAAAACCTACCTCATCCGCAGCATGGCGGACCTCATCGGCGTGCCGTTCGTGAAGGCGGACGCCACGAAATTCAGCGAGACCGGCTACGTGGGCGGCGACGTGGAGGACATCGTCCGTGAACTCGTCCGCCGCGCCGATGGCAACGTCGCCCGCGCCCAGCACGGCATCATCTACATCGACGAGATCGACAAGCTTGCCAGCGCGCCCAATGCGTCCGGGCGCGACGTCAGCGGACGCGGCGTGCAGACCAACCTGCTCAAGCTCATGGAGGAGACCGAGGTGCCCGCGCGTTCGCCGCAGGACATGGCCGGCCAGATCCAGGCGATGATGGAAATGCAGCGCGGCAGCAGGAAGTCGCCCGCCACCATCAACACCAAGCACATCCTCTTCGTCGTCAGCGGCGCGTTTGACGGGCTGGACAAACTCGTCCGCAAGCGGCTGCGGGAGGCGACCATCGGTTTCGCCGCCCGCCCGAACTCCAGCGCGGACGCCGCAAGCGTGCTGGGCGAGGCGCAGACGCGGGACTTCATTGATTTTGGCTTCGAGCCGGAATTCATCGGGCGTCTGCCTGTGCGCGTCGTGTGCCAGCCGCTGGCCGTGGACGACCTTTTCCACATCCTCAAGACCAGCGAGGGCAGCATCATCCGCCAATACGAACAAGACTTCGCCGCCTACGGCATCGAGGTGCTCTTCCACGAGGACGGGCTGCGGCGCATCGCCGAGCGGGCGGGCGAGGAAATGACCGGGGCACGCGGCCTGATGACCGTGTGCGAGCGCGTGTTGAGGGACTTCAAGTTCGAGCTGCCCAGCACGCTCGTGAAGCGCTTTGTCGTCACACGCGAGCTGGTGGACCGTCCCGCCGCCGCGCTGAAGCAGCTCCTCGCCGACCACGCGACGGAGGAACGCGTCGTCATGCGCCAGCTCGTCCACGAGTTCGGCGAACGCTTCACCAAAGAGCATCACCTGGCCCTGCGTTTCACCGACGCCGCTGCGGATGCGCTCATTGTGGAAGCCCTGGAGAAGAAACTTTCCGTGCGCGATCTCTGCGGGCAGAAGTTCAAGGACTTCCAGTTCGGGCTCAAGCTCGTCTCCGGCAACACCGGGCGGAAGGAGTTCACCCTCGACACCGAGGCCGTGGCCGCGCCGGAGAAAACGTTGAGCGAGTGGGTCGTGGCCAGTTACCGGAAGGAAGGCTGATCCCCACAACGCAAGCCCGCCGCTTGCCTTCCGCGGTTGGCTGCGTCTAAGTTTTCGGCCCTTATGATGAAATTGACCTTCGTTCGCGGGCTGCTGGTGCTGGGCGGACTGCTCCTCGGCACCCCGGGCCATGGCGCAGAGATCCCCAGGAAAATTTCCACCGAAGCAGACCGCAACACCATCAACCCCGGCGAAGCGACGAAGGAGGCCGAGATGGCCGCCAAGAAGTTCAGGCTCGCCCCGGGGCTCAAGGTGGACCTCTGGGCCGCCGAGCCGCAGCTCGCCAACCCCGTGGCCTTCTGCATCGACGAACACGGGCGCATCTACGTCGCGGAAACGCACCGCCTCCATCAGGGCGTGACGGACATCCGCGGCCACATGAACTGGCTCGATGAGGAGCTCGCCGCCAGGACCACGGACGACATGCGCAAGCTCTTCCTGCGTCATCAATACGACGGCAGGACGAACGCCTCCGAGCGTGTCACGCTCATCGAGGACCGCACGGGAGCCGGACGCGCCACGCATTACAGCACGTTTGCCGACGGCATTTTCAATTCACCCGTGGACGGCCTCGGCGCGGGCCTGCTCGCGCGCCGGGGCAACGTCTGGTTCGCCAACGTCCCGAACCTCTGGCTGCTCCGCGACAACGACGGCGATGGCCGGCCGGATGGTTCAACGGACGTGCGCAAGGCAGTCTTCACGGGCTTCGGCGTGCGCGTGGGCTTCCTCGGTCACGATCTGCACGGCCTGCGAATCGGGCCGGACGGCAGGCTCTACTTCAGCATGGGGGACCGCGGTGCGAACGTGAAGTCGCTCGAAGGCCGGACCGTCGCGGCACCGGAGATGGGCGCGATTTTCCGCTGCAACCAGGACGGGACGGATCTGGAAATCTTCCACTTCGGCCTGCGCAATCCGCAGGAGCTGGCGTTTGACGAGTTCGGCAACCTTTTCACCGGCGACAACAACTCCGACGGCGGCGACCCCGCCCGCTGGGTCTATGCGGCGGAGGGTGGCGACAGCGGCTGGCGAGTCGGCTGGCAGTTCATTGAAAAAGCACCGTGGACACAACGGCGCGGCCCGTGGCTCGACGAGCGCATGTGCTATCCCGAGGATCGCGCCGCCCACATGCTGCCGCCCATCGCCAACATCGCCAACGGCCCCAGCGGACTCACCCACTATCCCGGCACCGGGCTGCCTGCGAAATATGACGGCCATTTCCTGCTCTGCGACTTCAAGGGGGCCAGTTCCGCCAGCGGCGTCTGGAGCTTCCAGATGCAGCCCAAGGGAGCGGGCTTTGAACTGGTGGACAAGGAAAAGTTCATCTGGAACGCCCTCGCGACTGACGTGGAGTTTGGCTACGACGGCCACGTTTATTTCTCCGACTGGATCGAGGGCTGGGCGATGAGCGGCAAGGGCCGGCTCTACCGCATCTCCGATCCCTCCACCGTCAAGGACGCGCAGGAAGTGAAAACCCTCTTCGCCAGCGGCTTTGCCAGTCGCTCCGTGGACGAACTCAAGGGCCTGCTCGCCCACCGTGACCAACGCGTGCGGCAGGAAGCCCAGTTCACCCTGGTCGAAAAGGGCAACGAGGGTTTTCAGGCGCTGGCTGAAGCCGCAGCGAAAGGAAAATCACTTCTGACCCGGATTCACGGAGTCTGGGGGCTTGGGCAACTGAGCGCATCCAAAGCCCAAGGTTCAAAGTCCAGGCTCCAAAGTCTCACGGGGCTGCGTCCGCTGCTCGCCGATGCTGAGGCCGAAGTCCGCGCACAAGCCGCCAAGGTGCTCGGCGACGCCCGCGACCCCGAGTCCCGGAGCGCCATCACGACACTCCTGGCCGATGCCAGCCCGCGAGTCCGCCATCTCGCCGCGATTGCCATCGGCAAGCTGCGCGCTCCCGCCGCAGTGCCCGCGCTCGTGAAACTCATCACGGACAACGCGGACAAGGACGCTGTTCTCCGGCACTCCGGCGTGGCCGGCCTGCTCGGATGCACGGATGCCAGGACCATTGCCGCGCTGAAGTCACATGTGTCGCCATCCGTGCGCATCGCCGCCGTCGTCGCGCTGCGTCGCCTCGAACGAACGGAAGTCAGCCAGTTCCTCGCCGATGGCGATCCGCGCGTCGTGCTCGAAGCCGCCCGCGCCATCAGCGAGGTTCCGATTGCCCCCGCCCTGCCCGCCCTGGCCGCGCTCAAGCCCGATCTCGCGAAGTTCAATGATTACCAGAAGCCCGCCCTGCTCCGGCGCATTCTCAGTGCGAACAACCACATGGGCGACACCGCCGCCGCCACGCGCCTTGCCGCGCTCGCCAATGAATCCGCCGTGCCCGGTGCGATCCGTGCCGAGGCCCTTGATCTCCTCGCCGACTGGGCCAGGCCCTCGGGCCGCGACCGCATCACCGGCCTGTGGCGTCCCCTGCCCTCCCGTGACGCAAAGGTTTCGGCCGCCGCCGTGAGACCCGTGCTGGCCGCAGCACTGCGCATGAGTTCGACCGATGTCCGCCTCGCCGCCGTGAAGGCCGCATCCCAGCTTGACGTAAGCGAGGTCAACCCGGTTCTCCTTGAGCTTGTCTCTGACATCAGGGCCGACAGCAGCGTTCGCGTCGGCGCGTTGAACCGCCTGGCCGATACAAAGGACGCGCAGCTCGCCGCCGCCCTCGACGTCGCTGCCAAAGACAAGGCCGAGGCGCTTCGGATCGCCGCCACGAGCATCCGGGCGAAGGCCGGCAAGGGCGGAGCGGTCACGCCGTTGCGAACCATCCTCAAGCAGGGCACGGTCGGCGAAAAGCAGAACGCCATCGCCACGCTCGGCGGCATTCCCGGCGCGGAGGCCGACGGGGTGATCGCATCCCTGACGGATGAGCTGGTGGCCGGCAAGCTCGCCCCCGAACTGCTGCTGGAGTTGCTGGAAGCCGCCGAAAAGCGCACCGACGCCAGGGTGAAAGCCGGCCTCGACCGGTTCAAAGCCCAGCGCAGACCCGACGACCTGCTGTGGAACTACCGTTCTGCGCTCGCCGGCGGCAACGCGGCCTCCGGGAGGAAGATTTTCCTGGAGCGCGTCGAGGCCTCGTGCGCCCGATGCCACAAGGTCGGCCCGGACGGCGGCGAGGTGGGCCCCGTCCTCGACGGCATCGCCTCAAAGCAGACGCGAGAGTATCTGCTGGAGTCCCTCGTTGCCCCGAATGCGAAAATTGCACCGGGTTTCGAAAGCCTGGTCGTCGTGCTGAAGGACGGACGCAACTTCGCCGGTGTCACCAAGCCCGGCGCCCCCGATGAAATCGTCATCAACTCGCCCGAGGATGGAATCTTGAAATTCAAGCAGTCGGAGATCGCAAGAACGCAGAAAGGCCAGTCCGCGATGCCCGACACGATGATTCAGGTCCTCTCCAAGCGGGACATCCGGGATCTCGTGGAGTTTCTCGGATCGCTCAAGTAGGCCCCATGGTCGCGACTTCAGTTTGATCACCAGCAGTGTTGGGTTTGCAGCCTGAAGGTGATGCCCATTGTTCCCTGATGGGCTGTGTCAGAAATGCCATCGCCTGCACAAAGAGCAAATCTGCCGATGTTACTTTCATGCATCTGAAAGAAGTCAGCCTCGACAACAGGGCTGTTTTCGCCGACGGTAGCGAAGATTAAACATTACATGCGAACCGGCCAAGAACTCATCAAAGCGACGAAGCAATATGCACACGACAGCACAGCCCGGAGTTGGTGGTATGTGCTCTCCACGACGGGAATGCTGGTGGCCGCTCTCGCGGGAACGCTCTGGAACTACTCGTTCGGCGCGAAGCTCTTGTGCAGCGTGTTTGCGGGTCTGCTGGTCCTCCGGCTGTTCGTGATCTATCACGACCAGCAGCACCACGCCATCCTGCCCAAGTCCTTCCTTGCGGAAATTTTCATGCGCGTGTTCGGCATCCTCGCCCTGAGCGCGAGCAGCATCTGGCGCAGCTCGCACAACCACCATCACAACCACAACTCCAAGCTGCGCGGCTCGCACATCGGCTCTTTTCCGATCATGACGAAGACGCAGTTCCAGAAGACCACGCGGGCCAAGCGCTTCTGGTATCTCTTTGCGCGCCACCCGCTGACCATCCTCTTCGGCTACGTGTTCGTCTTCCTTCTGGGGATGTGCGTCAACCCGTTCTTCAACAACCCCCGCAAGCACTACGACTGCCTCATCTCGCTGCTGCTGCACCTCACGATCTCCACCCTGCTCTACGTGGGCTACGGATGGCAGGCCGTGCTGCTGACGCAGACGCTGCCGCACTTCATCGCCTATTCGATCGGCTCCTACCTCTTCTACGCGCAGCACAACTTCCCGGCCGTCTCGTTCAAGGAGAACGCCGGCTGGACCTACGAGAAGGCCGCGCTGGACTCGTCGAGCTACATGCGCACCAGCCGGCTCATGGCGTGGTTCACGGCCAACATCGGCTACCACCACATCCACCACCTCAACTCGCACATTCCCTTCTACCGGCTGCCGGAAGCCCTGCGGGAGGTGCCGGAATTGCAGGCTGCCAAGACGACTTCCTTCCATCCCGTGGAAATGATCCGCTGCCTCCGCCTGAAGGTCTGGGACACTGACGAGCAACGCATGGTCCCGCTGCCCAAGGCCGGCTGATCCGCCCGCTCGGCCCCGCCTGGTTGCCGCTTGACTCACTCCCGCCGCGCATGACGATGCGTCCATGCGTTTGGTCATCCTGCTGTTTGCCGCCCTGGTAATCGTCCCGCCGCCCGCCCGCGCCGTGGACGCGCTCGGCGACTACATCCGAAAGCCAGACGATTCATTTGCGTGGAAACAGGCCGAGCAGCGAGACGTGGATGGCTTCACCGCCACCCGCCTGGATCTGACTTCGCAGACCTGGCGCGGGCACGCCTGGCAGCATCAGGTGCTGGTCGTGCGACCGCCGCAGGTGCGGAACAAGGACATCGCCCTCCTCTTCATCACCGGCGATGGCGACGTGAGCAAGCTCTTCAACCTGCTCAAGACATTGTCCGAACGCGCCGGCGCCGTGGCAGCCGCCGTCAACCGCGTCCCCAACCAACCCCTCCACGACGGACGCAAGGAGGACGCGCTCATCGCCTTCACGTTCAACGAATACATCAAGACCGGCGACCGCGAGTGGCCCCTGCTCTTCCCCATGACCAAGTCCGCCGTCCGCGCCATGGACGCGGTGCAGGCTTTCACCAGCCGGGGAGGAGGCGCGAAGCCCGTGCGGTTCGTCGTCACCGGCGCATCCAAGCGCGGCTGGACCACCTGGCTCACCGCCGCCGCCGATGCACGGGTCGCCGGCATCGCGCCGATGGTCATCGACATGCTGAACATGAAGGCGCAGACGCAGTGGGCGCAGAAAGTCTACGGGGCTCAAAGCCAGCAAATCCGCGACTACACCGACCTCAACCTCGTCGAGCGCATGGACGACCCTCGCATGGTGGAAATCCGCTCCTG
>Ga0172379_10006180_pt1 | contig 16220 bp, 16 predicted proteins | sample GrowelOW334metaG_FD_119756 | JGI IMG/M metagenome (GOLD analysis project Ga0172379, IMG submission 119756) | Groundwater microbial communities from an aquifer near a municipal landfill in Southern Ontario, Canada - Groundwater well OW334 metaG | ecosystem: Environmental > Aquatic > Deep... | reverse complement strand
GAAATTATTTCCGCCGATTCGATGCAGGTCTATCGCGGCATGGATATTGGCACCGCCAAACCAACCCTGGAAGAGCGCCAGGGCATTCTCCACCACTTAATCGACATACGCAGTCCGGATGAAGAATGGACGGTTTCTGATTTTGTTGAAAGAACTAAGGAACTAAGGGACCAAAGAGCTAAAAAACTTATTATCGTCGGCGGTACCGGACTTTACCTTTGGTCACTCTTGAATGGCTATTCCTTTCCCCTCGCGCCAACGGACAAAGAGATCAGGAATCGCCTGGAAAAAGAACCCATATCCACGCTCTACGCGAAGCTTTCAACCATCGATCCCGCCGCTGTGAAAAGAATTCACGCCAATGACAAGAAAAGAATTGTGCGGGCGTTGGAAGTTTATGAACTAACTGGGAGGCCCATATCGGAGACGCAAACAAGCAACCCTCAAACCACGGATAGCGGAACGCAGGACTATATTTTAGTCGGCATAAACTTACCACGGGAGAAACTATACCAAAGGATCAATCAACGGGTTGAGGATATGATCAAAAAAGGGTTGGTCGAAGAAGTAGAGGGACTACTGGCCAAAGGTTATGCTAAAAGCCTGCCGTCCATGCAGGCGCTGGGCTACAAGGAAGTGATTAACTATTTGGAAGGGAAATGGACTAAAGAAAAAATGGTCGAAGAGCTTAAAAAACGCACCCGCCATTTCGCCCGCCGTCAGATGACCTGGTTTCGGCGCTTTAAAAATGCCCGCTGGTTCGAGGCTGTCCCTCGCCTGCCTGCCGGCAGGCAGGTTGACAGGAAGGCAATTTTAGACTATATTAATAGTATATGATCAGGTTAAGACAGCAAGAAATTAAACGCCGCCGGAAAAAAGTCAAAGAAAAACGACGCAAAAAAGGACTGCTCAGAAGAGTGGTTCGCGCTTCTACTGCTTCCCCTCAAGCCTAAGAAAACCGGACTTCTACCGCGCGAGCATGTGCATCCAGGCCTTCAATTTTGGCTAACAGGGCAATATCTTTCCAAACATTTTTTAGGGCTGGCTTGGTGTAACCAATAATGCTCTGGGTCTTGATGAAATCATAAACCCCGAGCGGCGAGGCAAAACGGGCCGCCCCTCCAGTAGGAAGCACATGGCTTGGCCCAGCAATATAATCTCCGACCGGCACCGGTGAATGGGGTCCCAGAAAAACCGCCCCTGCGTTTCGGATCCGCTCCAAAAACCGCTGCGGTGACCCCACCTGCAGCTCAAGATGTTCCGGCGCGATTAAATTACAAATTTCAACCGCAGTATCAATTTCGTCCACTAGGAAAATGGTGATATCGGCTTTCTCAATGATCTCTTTGCGCGCCAGCTTGGGCGCTTGCTTTTCAATTTCTTTTTTTGTCCCCTCAACCACATCCTTTGAATCCGTTACCAGCAAAGCAAAAGAGCCCGGGTCGTGCTCGACCTGAGAAATAAGGTCCGCTGCCAAAAATTCCGGCTCCGCATCGCGATCCGCCACGATCAAAACATTGGACGGTCCAGCCAGGCTGTCAATATCCACCAATCCAAAAACTTGCTTCTTCGCCAAAGTTACATAAATGTTGCCCGGGCCTACAATTTTGTCGACTTTCGGAATGGTCGCGGTACCAAAAGCCAGCGCGGCAATCGCCTGCGCACCGCCAGACTGATAAACTTCTGTAATGCCCACCTCTGCTGCCGCCGCCAGGACGTGCGGATTGATGGGGGGCGGAGAGATCATGGCAATTTCTTTGACCCCCGCCACTTTGGCTGGGATCGCGGCCATGATCACGGAGGAGGGATACGTCGCCCGGCCACCCGGGACATATATCCCGATCCTGTTAAGCGGGATCGCACGTTGGCCAAGCACTACGTCCAGCGGCAAAGTTTCAAACCACTCGTCAGCCTTTTGCTTTTTATGGTAGGCGGTAACATTCTGGATCGCTTTCCCTAGCGCAGCGAAAAAATCCTTATTGACCATCGCGTGCGCTTTTTCAATTTTTTCCGGGGAAACACGCAGATCATCTAAAGCAAAATCTTCCTTGTCGAACTTTTTCGCGTACTCTACCAGCGCCTGGTCGCCGCGCGCCATCACATCGCGGATAATGTTCTTAACCGCTTCATCCTGCGGAGAATCAAGCTTAAACGCCTGTTTTTCAGCGATCTCTGCCGCTTCCCGCATAACATCTTTAGTTATTATTTTCAGCATTGTTTTATCCTTGCGCGCTCATTCGGGTCGCTTTTTTCACGACGGATCCATCTGCCAGCACCACGCCGCGGCCAATAAAGGCCTCGTCTTCTACCACACAATTATACCCTAAAATACAATCGGACAAGTGGACGCGTTTGCCAATTTTTGTTCCCTTCCATACAATCGTCCGATCCAACACGCTGTGCTCGCCAACCGTCACATGCTCCCCTAGCACCGTGCAATCTTTTATTTCCGCCCCCACCCCCATTTTAACGTCTTCGCCCACCAAACAACAATCGTCCACCCTTTTACCGCGGACTCTCACACCCGTAACATCCCCTTTCAAAATCGCCCGGTGCGCCTCTTTATATTTTAACGGGTTGCCAATATCAAGCCAGTAATCTTTTGACGGATAGCCATAAATCGCCGCGCCTTGTTCAAGCAAGGAAGGATAAAGTTCCCGCTCAAAAGAATAAGGCTGTCCCTTGGGGACCTGCTTAAAAATTACAGGGTCAACAATATAAAGTCCGGCATTAATATTGTGCGTTGTAACCATGTCCCAGCTTGGCTTCTCAATAAATTTCGTCACACGGCCATCCTTATCTGTCAGGATTAAACCAAAAGCAGTTGGATCTTCCACTTCAGTTAAGGTCAGCGTTACCAGTGCGTTCTTTTCCTGGTGGTAGGCGGCTATTTTTGAAACATCAAAATCCGTCAGCACATCGCCGTTAAAGATCACCAGCAGTTCGTCACCAAAAAATTCCTCCGCGTTTTTTACCGCACCCGCCGTACCCAGCGGATGCTCTTCAATGGAATAGCGGAGCTTGATCCCCCATTCCCTGCCATCCCCAAGAACTTTTTTAATTTCCGCTGAAAGGTAATGCAGGTTCAAGACGATTTCTGCCACCCCGTGGCGAGCCAACAACTCAATCTGGTGCACCACAAAAGGGAGGTTAACCACCGGCACAATGGGCTTAGGAGTCGTATTCGTTAAGGGCCGCAGGCGGGTACCAAGCCCTCCGGCAATAATTATCGCCTTCAGCTTTTTCATCTGGCCATTTCTCTTTTTAGGCGTGAAATAATATCTACCGGCGTAGGGTCAACCTGGCGATTAACCGCCGCATAAGCACTAACAAAATCGGTTAAATAAACCAAAGAAAGCAGTTTAGCCAGCGAGGAACGGCCCTGCGCAAAAATTTCATAGGCACCGCCCAGCTGTTTCGTCAGCAGGGATTTGGTAATTTCTATTCTTTTTCTTATTCGTTCCGTGTCATCTTCATCCCGCAGGACAATTAACATATGATCGTGTTCTGTCCGCTTCAACACAGAAAGGCTGACAATTTCGTTGTGGTCCAATTCTGGGAATAAGCCCAAAAGGGAAGTCATCTTGCCATTTTCGCTAAGCTGGGACTTGAAACGCAATCCGGCGGCCGCAGTGGTTCCGCTCACAGCAAAAATGACGGGAATTTTTCCTTCAACTTTTTTTGCCAGCTGCTTGGCTGGATTGGCGCGCAAAGGAACGTCTACCTTATATTCTGCGCGCAGTTTTTTGAGGAGGGAAACCGCTTCTGCCCTTCCCTCATCAATCCGAATCCCCTGCAAAAGCGCGCCCAGTAAGTGAGGCAGCGCGGCGCGCGGCTGGAAGGAATCCGGGACAAGAAAATAAGGATACTGTTTCTTTTCGGCTAATGCTTTCAGCTCGCCGCCGGAAGTAATGCAAACAATTTTCGCGCCCTTTTTCTCCGCTTCTTTTACCGCGCTCAAGGTTTCTTCCGTATTGCCGGAGTAAGAAAGGGCAAAAACCAGCGTATCTTTACCGACAAAAGCCGGCAAGCGATAACTGCGATTAACTAAAAGAGGGACATCCACCATTCCAGCTACGATGTCACCGGCAATGGCCGACCCCCCCATCCCACAAACTACGATCTGCTTAAATTTTTTGATACTGGGCAAGGCCCCAACACATCGGTTAGCCAGCCCTTCTTCCAGCATTTCCGGCATACTGGCAATCACCGCCAGCATCCCGCTCCGGTCAATTTTATTAATCTCGTCCGGGTTATTTAATACGTCAAACTTGCCCATTGGCACGCTCTTTGATCAGAGCCTTTATCTCTTCAATCGCTTTCTTAAGCTGGGGATCTTTTTCCGTCGGTAATTTTGCCCCAATTTCACTCTCCGCTTCCTGGGTGGGGATCGAAACTTCTATATCGGGGGCAATTCCTTTTTTATTAATATCTTCACCGCTCGGCGTTAAATATTTAGCAATGGTCACAAGCAGGGCCGAACCATCGTTCAAGCGCCGGACATTTTGCACCGAAGCCTTTCCAAAGGTCTTGGTCCCAACCAGTTTCGCGACTTTATTGTCGCGCAGGGCGCCCGCCATGATTTCGGAAGCGGAAGCTGAAGCCTCGTTGATTAAAAGCACGGTTGGTTTTCGCCACAAGACCCGCCCCGTCGTCTCAATTTGCTCCCTTTTACCTTCGCGATCAACCGTTTGCACGATCATGCCTTTTTCAACAAACATACTGCCAATATCAATCGCATTTTGCAAGAGCCCGCCGCCATTATTGCGCAGGTCAACGATCAATCCGGATGAATTTTTTACTTTGCGCAAAGCTTTTTCAAAGTCTGCCGCCGCGTTCAAGTTTTCAAACGTGTTCAGTTTGATGTAGGCAATATCATCATCAAAGGTTTTACTTTCGACACTCTTAATCTCAATTTTGGCGCGCATAATTTCAAAATTTTTCGGGTCTTTCCAACCGTTACGCGAAATCCCCAATTTCACTTTTGATCCTTTGGGCCCGCGGATCAAGCTGACCGCTTCTTCGAGCGCCATATCCTTGGTTGGTTTTTCTCCGATCGACATAATTTTGTCGCCCGCTTTCAACTCCGCCTTATAAGCCGGGGTCCCTTCAATGGGGGCAATGACACAAATTTGGCTATGCTTCATGCCAATATAGATACCGATACCGGAATAATTCCCGCTCATTCGAACCTTCATTTCCTTAAACGCATCTGGATCAACAAAACGGGTATAAGGATCCCCCAAGGCCTCCAACATCCCTTTGATAGACCCGTAAACCAGTTTTTGGTCGTCTACTTTTTTCTCGACAAAATCGTTTTTAACTATGTCGAGCACCTGCAGGTAGGTTTCGAGCTTCCTTTGCAAATCCTCCTGCGCCCGCACCTGCCCTATCGCCGTAAACATCAACGCGCAAACCCCAATCCCGATCAATACATTCCTGAACATTCTATTCTTTAACATTTTTCACTCCTTTCTTCATTTTAGGAAACCCCTCGGGTTCACCGGTTTTCCATTTTGCCGCACCTCAAAGTGCAGATGCGGACCGGTGGAATAACCGGTACTTCCCTCCAGCCCGATCACCTGCCCTTTTGTCACAATGGAACCAACTTGTTCGTACAGCCGGGACATGTGCCCGTAAACGGTCGTCCGCTTGCGCCCGTGATCGATCACAATCGCTTTGCCGTAACCGTCCCACCAACCGGAAAAAATTACCTCGCCTGCGTCTGCCGCTTTGATCGGCGTTCCATACTTGGCGGCAATATCTAGTCCAGTGTGAAAACTCCTCCTACCCCAAAAAGGATCGCGGCGCCAGCCAAAATTAGAAGTAATTCTCCCTTCAAGCGGCCAGGCCAGCACCCCACTGCCGTGCACTTTACTGCCGACCCTCTCCGCCATTTTCTTTAAGATCAAAGCTTCGAGTTCTTTGGAGCTTTTTTCAAGTTCGGCGATTTTCTCTTCGTATTCTTTACGCTGCTGCTGCAAACCCTCATAGGCTTTTTTCTTTTCTTCTGCCTGCGCGGCAATGGCAACTTTTTTCTCCTCGATCACTTTCGCCAAATCTTTTATTTCTTCGGTCCGGTCATGCAAGATATCGCGCTTGACCTTGGCCTTATCGGCATCTGTCCTAACTTCATGCACCAGGTCAGAGTCATAGCTGATAATCTTGCGGAAATAATATAGCCGGTTGAAAAAATCGGCCATGGAATCAGAAGTAAAAACCAGCCGGATAAAATCTTGCCCACTCCCCTTATAAACTTCCTTCAACCGGCGGCGCAGTTTTTGTTCTTTTTGCCTTAAGTCCGCTTCTATTTTACCCAGTTCAAATGTCAAAGTCCCGATTTGTGTTTCGTTAGATTCAATCTTGCTTTTTGCCTGGAATAACCGCGTTTTCGTTTTATCCAGCTCCTTACTGATAACCACCAGCCGGCCCCAAACCACCTGTTGCTCCGCTTTAGTCTTCTGCAGGACTTTTTTACTTTCCTGTAGTTGGTTTTGTATCGCCTGGAGCTTTTGTTCTTCGCTCAAAGTTTCTGCCTGGCTGAATCCCCCACAAAAAACAAAAAATAGGAGAAGAAAAGACAGGGCTTTCATAAAAAAATGATAACACAATCTTAAGCCCCAAACAACTGCCGGCTCCGCCGCTGGCGATGGAAGCCGATAGCAAAACGGTGCGCTTCATCCCGCACGCGCTGCAAAAGTTTTAGCTCCTCCGCCGCGCGGGGAAGCTTTAGCGGTAAGCGATGGTCCGTCATAAAAAGTTCTTCTTCCCGCTTGGCCAACCCAACCACCGGGAGGCTTGCTAGCCCGGACACTTGCAAGGCTCGCCGCGCGGAATTTAATTGCCCTCTTCCCCCGTCAATCATAATTAAATCGGGCAGCGGCAATTCACTCGCCAGCGCGCCGCTATAACGGCGTTTTACCACTTCATAGATAGCGGCAACATCGTCCGGTTTTCCTTTGACGCTGCGGACCTTAAACTTGCGATAATCTTTTTTAAGCGGCACGCCGCCGTAAAAAGCCACCATTGCCCCTACAATATTAGACGCTTGGATATTTGAGATGTCAAACGCTTCGATCCGCATCGGCGCGTCCTTGAGGCCCAACGCTTGCTTGAGCGCTTCGATAGCAAAAAGCTGGCGCGGCGCGGGTGCTTTTTTCAGGTTCTTACCTTCCATCATTTTTTGTAAGAGCTGGATGCGGTCGCGCAAATAGGCCGCTTTTTCAAAATCTTGCTCCTGTGCAGCCCGTGCCATTTCTTCCCGCAGTTTTGCTTCCGCCTCATCCATATTCCCTTTAAGCAAAGCAATAACTCCCTTTAGCAGTTGGCGATAGCTTTCCTGGCCTATCTTCCCAACGCACGGCCCGCTGCAGCTGCCAATATGATAGTAGAGGCAAGGTTGTTCGCGCCGGCGCAAAGGGAACTCTTTGCACCAACGGATGGGAAAAAGCTTTTTTACTAAGCGCAGGACTTCGCGGACCATGCCGCCACGATAGCGTCCAAAGTACAGCGCCCCGTCATTTTCTTTTTTACGCACCATCAAAAGGCGCGGCCATTCCTCTTTAATCGTCAGCTTGATCAACGGGTAAGACTTGTCGTCGCGCAGGGAGACATTGTAGCGTGGTTTATATTTTTTGATTAGCTCGTCTTCTAAAATCAGTGCATCCATTTCCGATCCGGTCGTGATGTAATCGATATCCGCCAGGCGGCTCAAGAGGATACTAGTTTTAATCTCGTCTTTTTTGGTGAAGTAAGAGGCAACGCGCTTACGCAGCAATTTTGCTTTCCCAACATAAATAATTTGCCCTCGATTGTCCTTGAATAGGTACACGCCAGGCTTCTGCGGCAGTGAAGATAATTGCTCCTTCAAGGAGGACATTTTATGTTATGTTTTATTTAGCGGATACTTTGACTTTTATCTTCGCCGTGATATCACGAAAGAGCTTGGCTGTAACCATGTAGTCACCCAAGAGCTTGATCGGGTCAGCTAATTCAATTTTGCGCTTATCAATTTCGATCTGGCAGGCGGCTTTTATCGCGTCGGCAATCATTTGGGGGGTAACGGAGCCAAAGAGCTTGCCTTCTTCTCCCGCGTCCATCGTGATATTAATTTCTTGTGCCGCCAGGGTCTCCGCCTGGGCGGAAAATTCGGTCCGCTTTTCCGCCAGCTTTTTTTCACGCTCTTCTTTTCTTTTCTCTATGCCGGCAAGTGCGGCAGGGGTCGCTAGCTCAGCCAGTCTGCGAGGAAAGAGATAGTTTCTGGCGTAGCCTTCCGAGACCTCCGCCACATCGTCTTCATAACCCAACCCGGGAACTTCTTTTAAAACAACTATTTTCATGGTTTTAGTCCATCATAAACGGCACGAAGCCTAATTGGCGCGCCCGTTTGATCACTTTCGCCACCATGCGTTGGTGGAGAGCACAACAACCGGTGTTCCGGCGCGGAGCGATTTTCCCCCGGTCGGTCATAAACCGCCGCACAAAAGCGACATCCTTATAATCAAGCTTTTTCTGCTCAATGCAAAAAATGCACGGTCTCCTTTTCTTTTTTCTAAATTGCTGTTGTTTCGGTTTCCTCGGTTCCCTTCCCATTTATTTTTCCCCCTTAATCCTTAAAAAGGTATTTCGTCTTCGGCAACAGGCTCGCCTGCTGTTTCCGCTTGCGGAACCCCTGTCTGGGGCGCAGCACCCGGTGCCGTTTTTCGGCCAAGCATCTGGAGATTATCCACGACCACTTCGGTCATGGTCCGTTTTTCTCCGTTTTTCCCATCGTAAGATCGGATCTGCAACCGCCCTTCCACCGCAACCGGACTGCCCTTTTTTAAATACTCTCCGCAGATTTCCGCCAAGCGTCTCCAGGCAACAACATTGATAAAATCAACTTCCTGGGCCGCGCTTTTTTCTTCGCCGCCCCGTCCAAAACGGTTGACCGCAACAGTAAAGTGCGTTACCGCAATTCCCGCCGTGGTATAACGCATCTCGGGGTCCCGCGTTAAGTTACCGATTAAAAAAACTTTATTGTATTGCATACTTTAAAACGGTAAATCGCTCGTTAAGTCGGTATCTTCTTCGATAATTTCTTCCGCTTCAACCTTAGGTTGACCCGCGGAAGCTTCGCTCGCCGGTGCTTTCCCATCCAGTAAATTGACCGCGCGGGCAACTACTTCAGTCACCCAACGTCTTTGGCCGGACTGGTCGTCGAACGAACGGATTTGGATCCGGCCTTCAACCAAAACCAGGCCCCCTTTTTTCAGAAAATCACGGACGGCGTCTGCCAATTTATCCCACACCACAACGTCAATGAAATCTGCTCCGCCTTGAGGACGATTAACCGCCAAACGAAACTTAGACATCGACATTCCCTGCGTAGTCGAACGGTTTTCGGCATCCGCCGTGAGCCGGCCAACCAGGATAATGCGATTAAGACTCGCCACCGCTCGCTCCTATTTCCTTGATCTCACCTACGTTCACGACTTGGGCTTCCGGTTTTTCCTCTTTCGGAAAAGCGCAAAGGATTGAATAACGTACAACGCCTTCAGTAACCTTCAAATATTTTTGCAATTCAGCCGGTACGCTGGAGGGCGACTTAAAGAAAACAAGCGCATAGTAAACTTGGGTTAGTTTTTTGGCCTTTTTTATTTTCGAAGCCGCACGCCGCACACCCCACTTGTCAGTTTTCTCAATTTCGGCGCCTAAGCTTGTGGCCTTGCCTTCAATTTTAGCAATCAAACCTTCTATTTTTTCGGTTCCCAGACTCGCATCAAACATTAATACCATTTCATACGCGTTCAATGTTATAACCTCCCTCTCTAAACCCAACAACGGTTGGGACAGCAAAGGGAAATTATACCACAAATCGGACTAAAATCAAATCCCCATCCTGGACAACGTAGGTTTTTCCCTCAGTATGGAGCAAACCTTTCTCCCGCGCTCCGGCGTAAGAGCCAAGCGCAATCAAGTCCTTATAATGTATAACTTCAGCAGAAATAAAGCCTTTTCCCATGTCCGAATGCACCTTGCCAGCGGCGTTTACCACCGTCGTTCCACGCTTGATGGCCCAGGCCCGCGCTTCTTTGGTGTTAGCCGTAAAAAAGGTGATCAAATCAAGCAATTTATAGCCTGCGTGAATTACACGGGACAAGCCTGCTTCATCCAGTCCGACCTCTTTAAGGTATGCCTGGGCGTCGGCCGGAGGCAGTTCGGCAATCTCGTTTTCTAGTTTCGCACAAAGCGCGACCACGCCTGCCCCTTCCTGCTTGGCAATTTGTTCAATTTCCCGGACCTGGTCAGGATTGCCGGTTTCATCCACATTGGCAACATACAGCACCGGTTTGGCGGTCAAAAGGGAAAGGTCGGTAAGCAATTCACAGTCTTCGTGAGAGATAGAAGCCAGAGGAACGCGCGCAGGGATGCCGCGGTCAAGTTCATTTTTTATTTTTTCCAGAAGGTGCATGTATTGCAAAATCTTTTTGTCTCCGGCTTTGATGGCGCTCTTCACACCTTCAAATTTTTTGGCGATGGTTGCAAGATCAGAGAGGATCAATTCGGCATTGATCAGTTCAATGTCCCGTTTCGGATCCACAGCGCCTTCGACGTGGATAATAGAGGGATCGGCAAAACAGCGAACGACCTGGAGGACAGCTGCAGTTTCGCGGATGTGGGAAAGAAATTGGTTCCCAAGCCCTTCTCCCTTATGCGCTCCTTTCACCAAGCCCGCAATATCATAAAATTCGATGACCGTTGGCAACGCAACTTTTGAGCCAATAATTTTTTGTACTTGAATAAGTCGCTCGTCGGGGACCTCCACGACTCCAATGTTGGGATCAATCGTGCAAAAGGGATAATTTGATACGTTAGCGCCGGCACGAGAAAGGACGTTGAAGAGCGTAGACTTCCCCACATTCGGCAAACCAATGATACCAAGGGAAAAGGACATGATACTAGTAATTATAGCATGGCCGGCTTTTATCTAATTGAGTGAAATTTCTCCCAAACAGCAACGACATCCTTTTATGAGCGCCAAAACACAAATGGTCGTTTTTGATCCTAGCAAGCAGTCCCTTGTACCGACAAATAAACGCGGGGAGAGAATCAAGACCCGGTTTTTAGAAAGAAGCAGGCGTGTTTTGCTGCCGCAAGCGTGGGAGCACTTAAAAAACTTAAACGATCCGACGATGTTGGCCAACCTAAAGTTACTTCAAAAATGGCTCGTTCCGCCTTTTTCCGTTGAATCCTTTGCAACTTTTTTCGGCCGTCGGCGATTGGATAAAATTATTCGGGCTTGTGCCGGACTGGAATTGACGCCGATTTTTATTGACAAAGAAATACGGCTTATCCCTATCACACATTTCAATGATCTATTCGCCTTGGGTCTTTCAGAAATAGAGCCTGGCCCAAACGGCATCCCGCAGTTTGTATCTCAAAACGCGGCAGACCAAATAGCGATTACTGCTTCACTCGAGCATAACATGGTACCAGTTATTCCTATTAATCAGGAAGCGCTGGCAAACACTAAATACCATGGCATTGCGACCTTAAATGAATTATTGCCGATTATTTTAAGAGACACTAAATCCACAAACATACGTCTTGCGCTTTTCTATGGAATCTCAACCGTTGCGGCGCCAAGTCTTTTTCAAATAGCTGATGCACTTTTTAGCGTACACGGCCCCATAAGCTATTTATATCTTTTCCTCACGTTGGGAAGCGCCGCGATATCTTTCTTTTGTGCTGGCGCACCGGCTATATATTTCGCCCATATGTACGCAAAAAAACAAAATATGATGGACATCTTGAGGAAATGCCTGCAAGGCCAAAACTTAACCGCAGAACAGCTGGCGGCCATTCTCATGTCGGAATGTCGTGGATATGAATCCCAGATTATCCAGTTATCGACAAAATTCGAATATCCAGAGGAAGATACGATGCGATTAAGCGATAGGCTGGAGGCTCTAGTGAAAAGACCGGAACTCTCGCAAGCAAATTCGGAGCCTCTTCAACTTCCAGCAAAACAAGAAGATAAATAATGGCAAATATCGTTATTCGACAAAAACAGACATTGCAAAAAACGGAAAAGCCCGCGCCTCAAACTGTTAAATTGTTTTTACATAATCATGGGACACTGCTTCTTGGTAACAGTCCGGCGGCAATCGGCGCGCTGCGAGGGCGGCGAGCGGAAAATGTTTTGGCAACGTTAAGCAAGCTGCTGTCTAAGCCGTTGACGCAGGCATCTTTGATGAAAATTCGTGCCCAGTCTGCGCTAATTGGGCTTTCCCCCATATTTGAAAACAACACGGAAGGGAGCTTAAAACTTGTGCTAATTAGAGAACTTAAAAAGTTTTCTGCTGCGTCAATAAAAACGCCTAAAACACCGGGGCCATATAGGACGGATCCCAGAGCAAGCACCTCTGTAATTCCCATCAAAATAACTGAAGCACGCAGTGTTTTAAGCCGGTGGGATTCTGCCGAAGAGCTTTTTGCCGCCTTCGAAAATGAGCATGCGTTGCGGGTTCAAACCATAAAAAGCGAACTGCCAATTCCTGTGGGATTAACCATCGCCGCTGGCTTAGCAATTTGCGGTTTTATTTCTATCTTCCCTGGACCAATTCCTTGCCCTCCCCTTTATCTTGGCTGGCTCGCTGGCGGCAGCATTTATACTCTCTTCAAAATAATTCATTTTGCCCTCTTAGCAGGCAACAACGCTGTGCTTAAAATACACTTTAAGACAATTGTGCAACAACTATTTGATCAGAAACAATTAACCGAGGAACAATTAACAAGCTTATTAATGCAAGCCAATAATAAGCGAACAACTGCCACCACATTAAAGGCAATAAGACAAGTCAATCCTGCCGCCGCTAAAAGCATTCAGGCAAGATTGGCCCACCCGCCTTTGTTAGCCGCCAATAACGAAGAACCGCCGCCAGCTTTGCCAAAAGAAGCTTCAGAATCTTCTCCCGGCAAGGATGAGCCTATTTCATAAATTAATTCTAAAATTGTCTGAAATTTTTTAAAAATAGACACGAAGTTCTTATGGAAGCGAACTCTGAAAGGAGACACGGGAAATGGGAACTTATACTAGTAAAGTCAGCCTACCAACGAGGGGCGCAGAAAGATTCTCCCATCGCCGATTAACCATACTCGGAAAACCTGGCGATCCAACCAAGGCCATTGAAGGAATTAAGGCACGCTTATCCACGGAAGAACCTGTGCGCAACGGCAACACAATACGCTTTGATACTGTTACAGAAGGAAAAGAAATTTTAGCACGGCTAAGCACTTTAGGGATCGGCATGGAAGGCTCTATGACAGAGACAGAGATCCCTGGGCAAATTAGCGTATCGATAAGCTTCGCATAAAAGGCATTTCGCCCTACTTCATAAAATCAAGGTCATTTAGTGAAATAGCTTCAAAGTCGTCGCGTTTATTGTTTGAGACATGCACTTCATGGTATTCACTCATATCAATAACATCTTCCTTCGGCTCCTGTCCCACACTCCAAGCTCCACGTTCTTCTTCCACCTCCCACTTATCAAACAACTCTCCCGGCATCTCTTCCAAATAGCGGGAAACTTTCATCAAAACTTCGCCTTCATAGCCGGAGTAAATCAACGGATAAGATAAATACAGCTCGTCTTTGGCGCGGGTAACCGCCACATAAAAAAGCCGCCGCTCCTCTTCCATCTCCTCTTCTTTGCCAAAGCTTAAATAAGAAGGGAACCTTCCGTCCGCCAGCCAGACCACAAAAACCACCTTCCATTCCAAGCCTTTGGCCTGGTGGATGGTCGAAAGGATGCAGGCTTCTTTGTCTCCTTCGGCCCCTTCCACCACCGTTTCCGCTTCAATCCCGGAAACCAAAGCCAGTGCGGAGAGCAATTCTTCCAAGTCCTTGAACTGGACAGAGTAATTTCCCAGCTGTTCCAGGTCTTCGATCCTTTCCCGGTAATTCGGGTACTGGCTTTTAAGATATTCTTCATAGCCGGAGCCCGCCACCGTCTTGATCATTTCAGCCGGCTGGCCGACCTGCTCGGATAGTTTTTGTAGTAGCGCTTGAAATTCTTTAAAGGGACGCTCCCCGCCTTTGGGAATCAGCGGCAAAACGGCCTCGGCTAAAATATCTTCCAGGGGTTTCAAGCTCTTGGTAATATGCTGGAAGATTTTTTCTGCCGTTCGCGGGCCAATCCGGTCGAGTAATTTCAGGATCCGCCCCCAGGCAATTTCATCATAAGGATTGTGGAAAACTTTTAAGTATGCAAGCACGTCTTTGATATGCGCTTCTTCAAAAAAACGGATCCCCGAACGGATCTCAAACGGGATCCCGCGCTTGGTCAGCTCCATCTGGATTTCCATCGACTGGTAGTGGGAACGGTAGAGAACCGCCATGTCATTCAGCGAGCATCCCTCTTCGCGCCGTTCCAGCATCCGCTGGGCAACAAAGCTCGCCTGTTCACTGGTGGTGGTGAGCGGAACGACCACCGGCTTTTCACCCGACGGCCGGTTCGCTTTCAATTCTTTTTTGAATTTTTCTTTGGCCAAAGCGATCGATCCGTTGGCCAGGCTTAAGATTTCTGGGGTCGAGCGATGGTTAATTTCCAGCTTGAACATTTTAGCGTCCGGATAAACCTTGGGAAAATTCATGATGTTTTTGAAATGGGCGCCGCGGAAGCTGTAGATCGACTGCGAGTCGTCACCGACAACCATAAGGTTCCGGTGTCCGGCGGCCAAAAGGTTGATGATCTTTCCTTGGATCAGGTTCGTGTCCTGGTATTCGTCGACCATGATGTGCAAAAATTTGGCGGCGTATTTTTCTGTTATGTCAGGGTTTTCTTCCAGCAGTCGCCACCAATAATAAAGCAAGTCGTCAAAGTCCATCAAGTTCTGTTTCTTTTTTCTTTCCTGGTAAAGTTTGGCCACCCCTTCGATCTCATCGGTCAGCGGCTCGAACTGCGGATAGTTGTAAGCGACCACATCGATAATTTTTTTGCCGGTGTTGACCGAGAGGCCGATAATTGATTGGACCGCATCACTTTTGGGAAACCGCCGCGCCTTAACATCAATATTCAACTCTCCCACGCAAGCGTCAATCAACTCTTTGGAGTCTGCCCGATCGAGGATGGTGAAATTATTGCCGTATCCGATCCGGTCGGCGTGCTTGCGCAGCATAAGGTTCCCAACATGGTGAAAAGTTCCGCCGCAAATGCCTTTGACATCTCTTTTTAAAAGTATTTCAACCCGTGAGGTCATCTCCTTGGCCGCTTTGTTGGTGAACGTAACAAGGAGAATGCGGTCCAGCGGCACGCCGGATTCTACCAAGTAAGCAACCCGGTAAGTAACCGTGCGGGTCTTCCCCGACCCCGCGCCAGCGATCACCAGCATGGGCCCGCCAGTAGCGGTAACGACCGGCAACTGTTCTTCCGTCAGCTCCGCCTGATAATTGATGCTGAAATTCTTTCCCGCATCAAAATGAGTTTTTAAAATATACTTGTGAGGCATGAGAGCTTGCTATTATATCAGAAAGAAAACAATCAGACTATCTTTAAGCTAATATCCAACGCCGGGGCCGAATGCGCGCACTGGCTAAAAATCACAATTCAAACTGAAGATAAACTTTTTCCCCTTTTTCTCTTTTTTCAATATTTGTTTCTGTCCCAGGTCGTACAGGTCGGTGCGCGCGGTTTGATACACAACGTCAAACATTTTAAGGTACTTATCAATCGAGACTTCCTTGATCCCCCAGAGCAAAAACTTCTGCAGAAATTTTCCCTGCCGGCGGCTCAGCGGAATCGCTCGTTCTTTTATTTTGTTCAAGTAATATTCTTTTTGATAGTGCCCCGCAATTTTAGTTCTTATTTCAGAGATCGCTTTGGACACGCAATCCGCCATAAGGAGCAAAAAATAGGTCAAATCCGAACCGAAATCTTCAACATCTTTTATGGCTTTATAATAAGCGCTCCGATTCTCGCGAATAATCGCTGAAATTGAAAAATATTTAAAAAATTCATAACGGTTTTTTAATAAGTAAAAGTAAAATAAGGCGCGAGCCGTTCGGCCATTGCCATCAAAAAATGGATGAAGATAAACAAAATAGAAATGAATTATCGAAGCCTTTAAAATTGGATGAACAAATGCGCCTTCGGTGTCCTGATTAATCCAAGCTACGGCCTCCTCAATTAATCGCTCAATTTGATCCGCGGGCGGAGGAGTATAAATTGCCTGACCGG
>Ga0172379_10006179_pt1 | contig 16222 bp, 13 predicted proteins | sample GrowelOW334metaG_FD_119756 | JGI IMG/M metagenome (GOLD analysis project Ga0172379, IMG submission 119756) | Groundwater microbial communities from an aquifer near a municipal landfill in Southern Ontario, Canada - Groundwater well OW334 metaG | ecosystem: Environmental > Aquatic > Deep... | reverse complement strand
TTGTTTAATGATCGATTCTTGTTCCAAATATTGATGATAATTTTCCTTATCGGTAAGTACGATAAGTTGCAACTCTGAAGAACTGAGATATGGATCCAAAAAATTGACAATATCACAACCAACAGCTCGCGCACTCAAAACAAAACCCGGAAAGTTATCGATAATAAGAATGATATTTCCCGCCGAGATCGAATCGTTGAATATTTTAATAAGCGTATGTTCAAGTTCGCTTTTTTCTTTACAAAATGAAACGAGATATTCTCCATCAAGGATCATCGCTTTTTTATGTTCAAGAGACAGTGGAACGGAACCGGCGTGAACATCCCGACAAAAAGCACTGATAATATCGATCTTTCCTTCTCCTTGATCCCCCACCAACATCACATTCGTTTCACGACCTCGAGACAAAAGATCTTTTAACTGACGAACATACATCTTGCCTTTCTCGGAAAGAGTGTTCAGGTAACTTCCCCCCTCAAAACCGCTCAGTTCTCGAGCAAATTTATTAAGTTCATATGTTTGACCATACGACCAATTCGCACCGATCCCTTCGATCGTTTCCAAATGTTCAAGCGTCCACCATCTTTTTTGGTGTTTTGATTTTTCAAGACGATTCACCACCCACTTTACCGCACCCATAAAATCATCTTTCTGAACGGCGTTGTCAAAAAGAAAATCAACAAAAGAATGGTCCTGACTGAAAATATATTCAGCGAGATCGATCACAGTAAATACTTTTCCCATTTCAACGTCCGGATATTGATACGGATGAGTTGTATCCTTAAACACCATGAACGAATCGAGTTTTTCATCACTGATACCGGAACGGCGCAAAATTTCCCAACCGACGGGAGATGAAATAAATGCGCGCGTAATGTCTCCGCTTTTGTCGCCGAGCAAAATATGCAAAACATGAAAACTGAACATATCTTCGGGGATACGATTCGCACCGTTGAGTGTTTCAGTCTCGTCTTCTTTGAAATAATAAGAACGGAAAAATGCCTCGAGACAAAAAACAACGACCCAAAAGAACAGCAAGATCAAAACGACTCCAAAAAGTCGCGCCATAAGACCTCCCAATATCGCCGTCGTCTCCAGATCGAATCTTTTAAAATACGTTCCCAAACCGATCAAAGAAACAAGCGCGATAAAAAACAAAAGCATCCCCACGGTAAGACGATACAATCTGCGACGTAAACTTGAAGAAAGCATATCCTCGAGAAGCACGATCGGATACAAATAGCTTTTTTTCAATTGATATTTTTTTTCTTCATTCATACTTATGCTTTATGTACATTTAAAAACAACAAGGTCAATCCCGCAGAGAGAACAACAAACACAAGTATCGGAAGAAAAGTCCACAATACGAAGAAAGCGAGCCCCAAGACAACGGCACAACCCAATACGGCAAAACTTATTGCAATAAGTATCGACCGCATAAAAAATCCCACAAGACGCATCAACACATTTACGATCTTTGTGGAAAGATAATCCGCCAGATCAAACCCTTGTTTCTCGCGCTCCGCCTGAATTCTCTTCCATGGAGCAAAAAGCGTGCGAAACATCATCGGCGTTGAAAAGAAGTTAAAAAGAAAATAGACGAGATTACGCCAAATATGAAGAATATCTCCATAAGCACGCGTATAATGCCACACTAAATAATTTTGCAGAACAATAATAGGTATCATACAAGTAATTGTAACAAGAAGTATGAGAAAAGTGAACGTGCGTATTTTTTATAATTTTACAAGGGCGGTCCTTGTAAGATCACTTAAACTTAAATAGTACTTTGTTATCAAAGCGAATATCAACATATTCAAGTTTTGTCGGTGTGATCTTTGCTCCCGGAGTGAATTTTTTGTCCCAGGCAACGATCAACGATTCGATCGCTTTTGCAAGATCTTCCGCCGGAGAAAAACGGATCATGCCTCCGGTTGCGAGTTTCAATTCAAAAAGCGTTCGGTCAAAGACAAAAAGCGAGTGCACTTGAATTCCCTCTTTTTTCAAACTGTTCACCAGATCCATTGAAATGAGGAAATCTTTTCTGGGAATATATTGTGTTCCAATAACGTCACGTATCTCCGCCGGTGTAACCTTTTGAATATCAAAACTGCTTGTTGCGATATCAAGAATTGATCGAGAGGATGATGCTTCGATATTTTCTTCCGGTTTTTTTTCAACATCATACAAAAGCGGCCCGCCATACAATTCAAAAAAAACATGCCCAGAAAAGAATGGAGCGCGTGCATAAATAAAACCCTCATTATCAACAAAATAACAATCACTGACACTTTCAGGTTTGGTTTCAACTTTGATCGCCGTTGCCGCTTTTTGTTCAACAAACTTTTCACACCACAACGCGAACGGTGCACGCTCGGTAATGATTATTTTGATCTCTGAAAAACCAAAGCGGTCGATCTCAACGGTTTTAATTTTTGGTTCCGTCAGAAGTCTTTTTTCGATCGCGCTCTTTGAAAATAAAAGTGTGTTTCGTCTTGGAAAAACAAACCAGATTTTTTTTTCAAGTTCTTCATCTGCAACGGTTTGTATGTTTTTTTTAAGTGCCGATCCGGCGCCTTCCACCGTGATCGTTTTTATTTGTAAAGCATCGATCCGAGATAGCCATATTGCTCCGCCGACAAAAAAGACGACCGCACCCACGACTGCAGAAACTATCAATATCTGTTTCTTCTTTCGACGTTCGGCATTTCGCTGTGCCAAATAATTAATTCTCTGAGCTACCATACTTACATAGTAGTATTGTTTTCACTTTTTTCAAAATGTGGATTATCGACAATGTCCTTTCCAAAATACTTTCGAAGCGCTTCGGGAACCTTTATTGAGCCATTTTCTTGCTGGCCGTTTTCAATTAGGGCAAAAATAAACTGCGGCATCGTGACGGCAGTTCCTATAATAGTATGAACGAATCGGGTCTTGTTCTGCGTGTCGCGGTATTTCATATTGAGACGGCGCGATTGGAAGTCGTGGTAATACGCGACCGTGAACATTTCGCGAGATATTTTTTCTGACGGGATCCAAACCTCGATAGAATATTTTCGTACCGCGGAAAGGTCGAGATCGCCGCCGCAGTGTGAAATAATTCTGTACGGCAATTTCAGCGCGCCGAGCAGATCCTCGATATTCTTTACAACTTCCTCAAAGAAACCGACGCTTGCCATATGGTTCGCTTCGCACAGTATCACTTGTTGCATATCAAAATTCGAACCGTCGCATGACGCGAATGAAATGAATTTTTTCGGCAACTCAGAAATTTCAAAAACGGAATCCGCATAGGTGTCCATCACACCAACAGCGGAATCTTTCGCGAGATATTTTTCAACACCGTCGAGTTTTGGCAAAAGTTTTTCATCGTGCGGAAATTGCCCAACCCCGAGAAAAGCGCGTTTGCCCAAAAAAGTCGGTGCAAATATCGGTGTAAAATTATTCTGCACAAAAGTATGCATCACGAATTGCCACAGTGCCATTGAAAGCAGCGCTCCGTCACCTTTCAACACCGCGCCGTTTTTCGCATCCTCAACAAGACCCAATTCGCGCGAGAGAACTTCCCCGCTTTTTGTTTCAAAAGAAAATTTCGGCACATCGCCCGAATTCCGCACTTCGATATTCTTCTCCGCATTCTCACCTTCGGGAACCGAGATATCGGGAATGTTCGGCACGCGGATCATCAACTTCTGCCAACGCGCCATCGTCTCCTTCAATTTTTCTTCTTCTTTGATACGCGCCTCGTTGCTGCTTTCGCCTTCACTTTTAAGTTGTTCAATATATTTGATAAGCACACGACGTTCATCGTCGGCGGCGATCAATTCTTCCACATTGAAATCGAGATGCCTTTTTTGCACCGCGATCTTGATGATGTCTTTATTCTCTCTGATAAAATTAATATCCAACATAACAATCCACAACTTCGATTTCATACTATTCTAACAAAGATGTTAGAATACACCAATGCACGAAAAAACGAACCCCGAAATATCACCGAATATCTTACAAAACGTTTTTCCGCAACTCCGAGAAATTCCCCAACCACCAAAAAAATTATACATGCGCGGCACGCTCCCGTCGCCCGAAACCAAATTGCTCACTGTCGTCGGTTCGCGCCGATTTTCCTCATACGGCAAAATGGCATGCGAGAAAATTATTTCCGAACTTGAGGGTTACGATATATCTATAGTGTCGGGTCTGGCGCTCGGTATCGACACGATCGCCCACCGCGCCGCCCTCAAAGCAAATTTACACACGATCGCGATTCCCGGCTCAGGTCTTGATGACGAGGTGATATATCCAGCCACCAATCGCAATTTGGCGCAGGAAATATTGCAAAGCGGCGGTGCGCTCATTTCCGAGTACGAACCAGACTTCAAAGCCACGGTTTGGAGTTTCCCTCGCAGAAACCGCATTATGGCGGGAATATCCGACGCTGTCCTTATAATAGAGTCACAAAAGAAGTCAGGCACACAGATCACCGCGCGGCTCGCCCTCGATTACAATAAAGGTTTGTTTGCCATTCCCGGTTCAATTTTTTCCGAAGCTTCCGACGGAACCAACTTGCTTATCAAACAAGGAGCTGTTCCTATAACCTGCGGTGACGACATTTTGGATGCGCTCAATATAGAGAAAAAAGTCCCCGAAAATGCCGACATCGAAACGGATGACACACTTTCGGATGCTGAGGTTAAAATTTTAATTGCGCTCGCCGAACCCATCACCAAAGACGAACTCCTCCGCATGGCGCTCTTGCCTATTGAGGAAATCTCTGCTACATTGACCGTCCTTGAAATCAAAGGACATATACAAGAAAGTGGCGGAAAGTTATTTAGGAAGTAAAAAATAAAAATTTTCAATTTACAAATCTCAATTTTCAATAAATTTACAATAATACAATTTTCAAATACGACGTTCGTGTTTGGACATTGTAAATTGAGACTTTGAAAATTTATTGTAAATTGATGCTTGAAAATTGAAAATTTATTATCATTCATTATTCACAAACTCATTACGAAGACGCCGAAATTATTATCCCCTATTTGCCAAATACTTTTCTTTGTAGTACAAGTTAGATAATTAAATCAAAAAAATTATGAAATTATTGATCGTCGAGTCACCAACAAAAATAAAAACGATCTCCAAATATTTGGATGATCCTTCGTATAATATCAAGGCCAGCGTTGGTCATATTCGCGATCTTCCAAAAAGTAATAAGGACGCGATCGACATCAAAGCGGGCTTTGTTCCCCGTTATGAAATTTCAAAAGGCAAAGAAAAAGTCGTCTCCGAATTGAAAACACTTTCAAAGAAAGCCGATGAGATCCTACTTGCGACCGACCCCGACCGTGAAGGTGAAGCGATCGCATGGCACATTGTGGAAGCACTCGGTATCGAGGGCGACAAACGAGTGAAGCGTGTGACCTTCAATGAAATTACAAAAACAGCTGTCGAAGAAGCGCTGAAACATCCTCGCCAGATCGATCAAAATTTGCGACAAGCTCAAGAAGCGCGCCGCGTTTTGGATCGTCTCGTCGGCTATGACCTTTCGGGAATCATTTGGAAAAAAGTTCGTTACGGACTTTCCGCTGGTCGCGTGCAATCGCCAGCCCTCAGAATCATCATGGAACGAGAACGAGAAATTCGTGCATTCATTCCTGAGGATTTTTGGACGATCACCGCGAACATGAAAGCGACGTCGGGCGAAACATTTGACGCCGTGTGTGTAGAAGAACCGCGCGAATTGCAAACCACCAATGAGATCGTTTCAAAAGCCGAAGGTGGAAAATGGACGGTTCGAGACATCAAAGAAACCGAAGCGAAGCGTGTTCCAAAACCGCCATTCACCACTTCAACATTACAACAAGCTGCAAGTTCACGCTTAGGATTTTCACCATCTCGCACAATGCAGATCGCGCAAAAACTCTACGAGGCTGGTCATATCACCTATATGCGTACCGATTCAACCACGCTTTCAAAAGACGCGATCGCGGCGATCGAGACCACGGTGGCAAAAGAATTCGGAAAGGATCTCTATGAATTCCACATATACAAAACCAAATCAAAGAACGCACAGGAAGCGCACGAGGCTGTTCGTCCATCACATGTCGAAGTGAAACACGCTGGCGACAACGACGAACAAAGAAAATTATACGAACTCATTCGCTCAAGAACACTCGCTTCACAAATGGCGGACGCAAAAATTCTGCGCACAAAAGTCACGATGAACATCGAGACCAATGACATTCCCGATTTCGCGGTCAACGGTTCTCGCGTACTTTTTCAAGGTTGGCTTCTTGCCGACCCCGAGGCTCGCGGCGAAGATGTTGAAGTTCCAAAACTCGATATCGCCGAATTGCTCAAACTTTTGAGTATCACACCAGAAGCGAAACAAACCCAACCACCGAGCCGTTATACCGAAGCGGGTCTCATCAAAGAATTGGAAAAACGAGACATTGGACGACCAAGTACCTACGCATCGATCATGCACACGATCATTGATCGCGGATATGTCGAGAAGCAAGGCAAAACGCTCATTCCGACAGACACGGGCGACGTGGTCAGCAGTTTCTTGGAAAAATATTTCGGCGAATATATCAGCGATACGTTTACCGCGGACATGGAAGACAAACTCGACGATATCGCCGAGGGAAAACGCGCGTACAGAAAAACGCTCGAGGATTTCTACACACCATTTTCAAAAGACGTTCATTCAAAAGATGACATTGAAAAACAAACCACACTCGGCGATGCACCGAAAGAATTCAAATGTCCGAAGTGCGGAAAAGATATGGTCATCAAATTGGGACGCGGTGGAAAATTTATGAGCTGTTCCGATTATCCAACCTGCGACGGCGCGCGAACAATCGAAGGAAAAGAACTCGAAGGTCCGAAAGAGATCGGTCGTGATTGTCCAAAATGCAAGAATGGAAAATTGGTTGAGCGCGAAGGAAAATTCGGAAAATTCATTTCCTGCAGCAACTATCCGAAATGCAAATACATCGAGGAATCCGCCGAAGAAAAAGCGCGGAAATCAACGGGCATTATTTGTCCAACCTGCGGTAAAGGCGAAATAACCGAACGCCGTGGACGTTTCGGCTTGTTCTACAGCTGCTCCAATTATCCCGAATGCAAATACGCCATCAATGCCAAACCGACGGGAAATAAATGCGAGCTTTGCGGAGCCTTGATGACCGAAGGAACCAAAACGATCCCCGAAAGATGTTCCGACAAAATGTGTTCAAATCATAACCCGCACAAACAAGACCTTCAGAATTTAAAAAAGAAAAAGTAAACAAAAAGAAAGAGCGCTTCACATATATGAAGCGCTCTTTTTTCAATCAATTCGATCTATCCCACCAAAAATCGATGAAATTACGCGATCATTGCAACTATCCGGATCAACATCAAAATGATGACGACCAAATAAGCAACCACGCCAACGGTCATTACCGGAACGGTAAGATCGAGAACTCTCATGTCCCAGATCCATCGACCGCCGAGTGCCCGCGCGATCACCAAGATAAAGACAGATATTATCAAGGTATAAAATAGATCCCCACGAAATAATAAAAAAGTTATTATAAAGAGGGCTAAAAACCCAAGAAAAATACCATTATCCTTCCCTGTTTTTGTTACAAGCATATTTTAAAAAACGATTTAAAGAGCAGATGTTTGGCATCTACTCATTTTTTAATAAAATAAAATAAGCAGAGAAACGCCAAACGTTTTTCTGTCCAGAATACTACACGAAAAACAGCTTGTGTCAACGACTGATATTATAAAAAGCGCTTCAATTTTGAAACGCCTTTTTAATAAGTACTCTTTTATATTTTCTACCGAATCTCGCAAATTTTGACTTGCTCGGCGATAACTTTTCGAATCGCTTCCAATTCCCCATCGGAATAATTTTCCGAGTTCATGTATGCGGGATCGTTCGTTTTGGTCGGAACGAATTTTTGCAAATAATAACGGTTGGCTCCTGCGACCATATTCCCTATTTCCAACAATTCATCTTTGGAAAGAAGCGACTTTACGATGGTCGTACGAAACTCATGATCGATACCTGAATTCTTGATGATATTGATACTTTCTTTTATTTTTTCAATATCAACGGGAAAGACAGTGACCCTGCCATACACTTCTATCGGTGCTTTGATGTCCATTGCGATATAGTCGACAATTCCTCGCTGCAGGGCCATTTGAAGCACTTGCGGGCGTGTACCGTTGGAATCGAGCTTCACGAGAAAGCCCATATCCTTCAACTTTTGCATGAATTCCAAAAGGTCACCATGCATGGTCGGCTCACCCCCCGTAATACATACCGAATCCAATTTTCCTTTTCGTGTTTCAAGAAAAGCAAGTATGTCTTTTTCCTCAATAATAACTGTATCTTTACTTACTTGAACGATCTCGGGATTATGACAATAGGGGCAACGAAAATTACAACCCACCGTGAAAACGATCGCGCACATTTTGCCGGGATGATCAATAAGCGAGAATTTTTCCAATCCGCCGAATATCATAAATTTTACCGCTTAGATTTTAATTATTCTTGAACAATAACAATTTCTTCTTCAACAACCTGTATTGTGGCATTTTGATCAACTCCGCAGATCGTTTCATTCTTGATCGTTTTACGCATGATGAATTCAGCCGCTTTTCCTCGATTCCATTGCTGTACCGGTCGCAAATATCCGACAACGCGCGAATAGATCTCACACGAACCGCCGCACTTCGGACACGAAGCCACTTCTCCCGCAAGATATCCGTGTGTCTGACAGATACTAAATGTCGGCGTGATGCTGAAATATGGCAAACGATAGTTCTCACAAACTTTTCTGACAAGATTCTTTACTGCCGTCTCATCGCTGATACGTTCCCCGACAAAAAGATGAATGACCGTTCCTCCCGTGTATTTCGTCTGAAGATTGTCTTGCAGATCAAGGATTTCAAAAGGATCCTCGGAATGATTGACCGGTACATGCGTGGAATTCGTGTAGAATGGATCTTTTACATCAGGTCCCGCGCCGTTCGCGAATATCATATCGTCAAAGCGTTTTTGGTCGCTGAGTGCCATGCGGAACGATGTTCCTTCGGCGGGAGTAGCTTCGAGATTATAGTTATTTCCCGTTTCTTGCTGATATGCGATCAGTTTTTCACGCATAAAATCAAGGACTTTCTCGGCAAACAAACGCCCTTCTTCGCTCACAATATCTTTATTCATGAAATTGAGCAGAGATTCGTTCATACCAACAAGACCGATCGTTGAAAAATGGTTCTTCCAATATTGATCATACTGATCTTTGATCTTCTTCAAATAACGCTTGGTATACGGATACAAATTTCGGTCGGTATAACGTTCCAATACTTTTCGTTTGATCTCCAAGCTCTCCTTGGCAAGATCCATAAGGTCTTCGAGACGCTTGAAATATTCTTTTTCATTCTTTGAAAGTTTTCCGATACGAGGAAGATTGATCGTAACCACGCCGATCGAGCCGGTGAGAGGATGCGCTCCGAAAAGTCCGCCTCCGCGACTTGCGAGCTGACGATTATCGATACGCAAACGACAACACATGGAACGCGCATCATCAGGATTCATGTCAGAGTTCACATAATTCGAGAAATATGGAATACCGTATTTCGCGGTCGTTTTCCAAAGCATATCCAAATTCTCATCTTCCCAGTTAAAATCTTTGGTGATGTTGTATGTCGGGATCGGGAACGTGAATACGCGACCTGAGGCATCTCCTTCAGACATCACTTCCAAGAACGCGCGGTTCAACAAATTCATTTCCTCTTGAAAATCATCGTATGTTTCATCTTGCGGTTTACCTCCAACGATCACGCTCTGATTTCGATAATGTTTTGGTACGACAAGATCCATCGTAATATTCGTGAAAGGTGTTTGAAAACCGACACGCGTTGGCACATTCGTATTGAACACGAATTCCTGAATAGCCTGTTTTACCTCGCGATAGGTCAATTTGTCATAACGAATGAACGGCGCGAGCAAAGTATCGAAGCTCGAAAATGCCTGAGCTCCCGCAGCCTCGCCCTGCAATGTGTAGAAAAAGTTCACCACCTGTCCCAAAGCGCTTCTAAAGTGCTTAGCTGGGCCACATTCTATCTTTCCCGCAACACCACCAAAACCCTCCATCAAAAGATCCTCCAAACTCCAACCGACGCAATAGACCGACAAAATATTAAGGTCATGCAAGTGAAAATCACCGCCCGAATGTGCATCTTTGATCTCATTCGGATAGATCTTGTTGAGCCAATAGACCTTGCTGATCTCGGACGCAATGTAATTGTTGAGTCCCTGCAACGAATAGCCCATATTGCTATTCTCATTGACCTGCCAGTCCAATTTCTGCAAATACTGGTCGATGAGATCGACGTTCGACATGTTGATGATCTGACGCATCTGAGCATGTTGCTCGCGGTACAAAATGTATGCCTTCGCGGTTTTTTTGTATTGAGACGTAATAAGGATACCCTCAACCACATCCTGAACATATTCAACAGAAGGAATTCCACCTCCGATAGCCTCCTCAATTTCATTCAAAACTTTTTTCGTAAGCGATTTCGCGGTCGTTTCATTGAATTCTTTTGTTGCGGCTCCCGCTTTTATGAGAGCATTCGTGATTTTTTCCGGTTTAAACGCAACCAGATCACCATTTCTCTTTTGAATTTTTTTGAGAGGTTGTACAGATGACATATTTACTTATTGTTGATCACTAATAACTACTAAACTACTAAATTTTTAAACTTTCAAACTAAAAATCAACAAAATATTCTCCCGAAAACAAACGTACAACCGATTGATTCCAATATCATATCAAATCATTTTTTTGAACTTCAAAAAAAACAGTGGATAACATTTTTCAGAAAAAAAAGTCTTTCAAAATTCCCTTTTTTTAAGAATTTTGGAACACACTTTTTGCCTCTGTAAAGAGTCGTAAAATACCACTTTTTCAATAAAAATTAAGCCCTATTTTAATTATTTAAAATAGGGCTTAACACGGCTATTTAAAAGCAAAAATAGAATGCCTAGTTTTGTTCTTTTTTATAGAGTATATATGAATAAATAACGATCAACATGGTAGAGCCCAAAATAGTGACTGCCAATACCAAAAAAGCATATTTTGGGACCAAGATACTGAGTACCACAAGTACACCCGCAGCCTCAAAAAGTCGTGCTCCAAGTCGATGTGTTTTCTCCCACACCGAGTCAGAAGAAAGCGTCCACGGCGTTCTGAAACCAACGAACCAATTTCTTTTTATATTCGTGAGAGAACTTCCTAAAATAATAAAAAACACACCAAGCGAAGGAAGTATAAAACGAGTAAGATCAAACGGAACTCCAAGATTCCAAACGACCGTCAAACCATGTACATACGTTAAAAATAAGATTATTGAAATAATGATCGTATTATAACTTTCTCTGAACGAATCAAAATTCTTGTTGATCGGATCGATCTTTGGAAGGAACCAAAAAAGTCCCGCCATACCAAACGTCACGATCGGTAAAAGAAACAGCCCCCAGAATTTCGACATGTATCCATTCACCTCTCCCGCCGTATTCCAGTGTGAAGCAACTTTGTCCGGCATCATCGGATAGAGATATATTCCCGCAATGAACGAAACAAAAAAAAATAATAAAAATAAGTATGGTGCTATTTTTTGTATTCATAAAGATATCTCAAAGTATACTCCGAACCATGTAAATTTCCATACAACCAAAACAAAAAGCGGTTATTCCACCGCTTTTTGTTTTTTTGCTTTTTAAGAAGGAGATGCCTTCTTAGAAGAAACTACTATTTCTTCTTCTTTGGAGCTGCTTTTTTCTTTGCTGGCATTTTATTTTTGCGTCTTAAAAAGTTGACGCAGAACTTATTAAACAAAAGCTATTAATATCGACCATTTTTTCTTAAATTATCGTAGCAAAAAACGATAAAATAAATGTAGCTTTACACTCGTATAGTTTAAGAAAAACCTGCTTTCATTATATAACGGTATGTAATAGTGAAAAGATGTGCATAACTTTTTTTGACTCCTAAAGACTCTTGCCTTGTTAAAAAAAACTACTATAATTTTAAAAAAAGAAATAATATGAAAAAAACATTTTTTTATAGCTTTATTATAATAACAACGATGAGCGTTACAGGACTAAGTTTTTTCAACTTTTTCCAATCACAATTATCCAATATAAAGATCTCAACACTTGAAAAAAAGATCGAGGATATGCAATTTCTACTCACTAACGAAGCAAAAAAATCCGGACAGTTAACCGCAACGGTGAGTGAATTTAAAAACAGAAAAAATGTTGTTGAAAGATCACAAGATCAACTCCTCACCGATGCCGTATCAAAAACAATGCCAGCTGTTGTTTCCATTGTCATTTCAAAAGACGTTCCGAAACTTGAGGTAAGTTATGAAGATCCATTTGGAAACGATCCTTTTTTCAAAGGTTTTGGAATGAAAATTCCCGTATACAAACAAAAAGGAACCGAGAATAAAAAAGTGGGTGCAGGTACCGGTTTTATTTTTTCACATGATGGATACATTCTCACCAACAAACACGTTGTCTCGGACATCAATGCCACCTACACCGTTTTGATCTCGGACGGTTCTCAAAAAACTGCAAAAGTTATATATCGAGACCAAACAAACGACATTGCAATACTAAAAATAGATGGTGTGTATAAAAATATCGTAACATTTGCAAATTCTTCCGATCTCAAATTAGGTCAGTCGGTTGTAGCTATCGGCAACGCTTTGGGTGAATACAACAACTCAGTTTCCGTCGGTATTATTTCAGGACTCAACAGAACGATCGAACCAAGCGATGGACAAGGCTCCACAGAAAAATTAACCGGAGTAATCCAAACAGATGCTGCTATTAACCCGGGCAATTCAGGCGGTCCGCTTATTGATCTTTCTGGCAATGTTGTTGGAATTAATGTTGCCACCATTATTGGTTCGAGCAATATCAGTTTTTCAATACCGATAAATACAGTAAAAGATAAAATAAAAAGTTATATAAGTAACGAGTAACTCATATAAAGTACGGGCGCAAACGGCGCGAGCAAAAACTCGCGCCGTTTTAACTTTTTACTAGATACCCGTCTACCGGCAAGTAGACTTGTTACTTGATACTATTTCGCCATTTCCTCGCCAACAGCTTTGACCATTTCCGAACCACCAACAACCATTCTTCCATTCACAAAGAATGTCGGCGTAAAACGAATATCAAGAGATTCTCCGTCAGCAAGATCTTTCTTTATGAATTCTTGATGACTCATCGAGTTAAGATCAGCAGCAAACGCAACCTTATCCAATCCCAATTTTTCGGCATATGAAACAAAGATATCTTTTGCCTCCTTTTCAGATGGTGCAATTGCCCAAGTGTCTTGATTGTCAAAAAGCATTTCATGCATTTCCCAATATTTTCCACTCACCCCCGCAACCTCGGCAGCCTCTGCAGACAACAAAGCATATGGATGTTGTCTTAATGGAAAGTTTCGATACACAAACGTTATTTTTCCTTCATATTTCTTCATGATCTCTTTTACGCTTACTGTGGCAACGCGACACGCAGGACATTCAAAATCTGAGAATTCAACTACCGTAACCTTGGCATTCACCGCCTCGATCTTGTGACTGTCCGGACGAATAAGAACATCTTCGGTTTTGTTTGATATTGTATTATCCATATTATTAGCTTGGGTTAATTTACTATACGCAAAAAAAGCTCCGAAAATAAGGATTGCCGGTATAACGACCATTCCTGCGATTGATTTGGTTTCTTGTTTCATACTATATTTCTTTTTATTATCGAGTGATTATACCACATATTTCATATTAAGAAAGTGATACAAAAAAACTCGTTGAAATAGGTATTTAACGAGTTTTTGTCTTAACACGATCACACCCTCATCGGCACTATTTGCTTGTTATTTTTTCTCACTTTCGTTATAACCATCCAAAGCTTCTTTGATCGTTTCCGCTGAAAAATCCTTGCTTGATCTCTTTAAAAGTTCCGATTGAATATATTCAGCAACTTTTGCATCAACAATATCAAAAACTCCTTCAGCCTCACCTTCCCTGTCATCGTAATCGTTTCCCGCTGAAAAGATGGTTATCTTACTCACCCCCATCATTCGATAGAACATTGGGCGAACCGTATTCACCGTTTGGATCTGACGATACGGAATGGTTACTTCTTTTTTATCCAGAATGCCAACTCGAACCTTGATCGCATCTTCGTCCATAATAAACGTGTGGCTAATATGCTGGATCCAACTCATAAAAATTCCGAAACCGATCAATACCGCAAAAAGAAGAAAGAGTCCTCCGATAATATAATTAAGAATGCCACTGGCAAAGTCAACGGCAATATTCATTTGATCGAGCGGCAACCAAAGAAGGATCTGCTCTCGTTGCGTTGATAATACGATCACAACAAAAAGCAACAACAAACTGAAAATTGAATTTTGAAACAAATAATAGGTAAAAGCTCTCGGCCCATAATCTCGTTCTTTATTTTCTTCTTTCATAATTTATATTATTTATACTTAAAAAATCACAAGATCGGCAATTCAATGACAAATTTCGAACCTGTATCCTCACCGTTGCTTTCCGCCCAAACTTTTCCGTTGTGAGCATTGATAATACTTTTAACCACCGAGAGTTCAATACCGCGGCCTGTCGGATATTGTTCTTCGGCTTTCTTTCCTCTTTTGAAATATTGCGAGAACAACTTTGACATATCCTCAGGTGAAATACCAATACCGGTATCTTCAACAGTCAGCCGATATACAAAACCGTCTTTGATCGCATGATTGGGGATCTTCACACCCTCAACTCTCAATAAACCTCCAACCTTGTTGTATCGTACCGCATTATCCAAAAGTTTCATGATCGCACTATTCATTTTTTCTTTATCGATCAAAACAAAATTCTCCATGAAATCATGCGGAAAAACCAAAGAAGTTATGATCTGATTTTTATCAATTTCAGGTTTCAGTTCCTCCAAATTCTTTTCAACGATCTCCCTCAGATCAACCATCTCGAGTTTCAAAAGTCCTTTCTCGAATTGCAAAGACGTAATATCAAGAAATTCATTTACCAATTTTAACAAAACCGAGGTTGCCGCCGCCGCTTTATGCAACGTGGTCGCTATTTCTTGAGTGATCACACCTTGTTGCCCCGAAAGAACGCCTTCGATACACCATTTTACGGTCGTGAGCGGAGTTCGCAAATGATGTTGCGTCGTTGCGATGAATTGATCCTTCGCTTTGTCCAATTCCAAAAGATCCCGACGCGCCTTTTGTTCCAACTCGAACGAATTCTTTATTTCAACCAATTGCTCCTGCACTTTCGATTCCAATGTTCTATTCAGTTCTCGCATCTTGCTTTCGGAATCTTTCAATTCGTATGTCCTCTTCTGAATAGACTCCTCCATATGCGCATAAGAACGTATCAGATCATTTTCCAATTTAAAACGTTTTTTTCTTGAACGGATCACTGAAAAAGAGAGTATTACAAAAAGAGCGGTAAAAGCAGCCGCAAAAATAAAAAATAAAGGTTTGGAAAAAGAAACATTAACAATATTCTCACTTCTTTCAAAAGCCAAACTCCAATTATTTCGAGTACCGATAAAAACTGTCGTAAAAAAAAGGATTATTCCCATTGCTGAAACAACCGACACTCTTATTTTTCGTTTTCGTCTGATTTCCATGGAATATTTTATTCATATACATTGTAGCATAAAAATATTTTAAAAAATAAAAACATATCCACAGACAAAAACCGCCCCAAGATTTTTGTTCTCGCGGCGGTTTTCTGAATTGATCTACTTTTTAGTATTCGAACAACGGTTCGTTGAATGCATGAAATTCGTCTATATAACCCTGAAATTTACTTGCCCCTGTTCCCAACTTGATTTCTCTGGCAGAACCAGCACCAGTTTGATAACTAGAAACCACAGGTAGATCAAAAGTTCCTTGATCAGACAATTTCCCATCATAATAAAATTCATAATGCCCACTTGGGTACTTAGAACCAGCGACCGGCATAAACCATGAAAAACTAACATGATGCCACTGATTAAGCGTAACGGGAGCTGTGGGAACGGTGTTTGTGGTTACGGCGGCGTTATCAGAATCTATTGAAGAATTAACCCAATATGCCGAAAGATTTCCACTTGTATTCA
>Ga0172379_10006178_pt1 | contig 16223 bp, 7 predicted proteins | sample GrowelOW334metaG_FD_119756 | JGI IMG/M metagenome (GOLD analysis project Ga0172379, IMG submission 119756) | Groundwater microbial communities from an aquifer near a municipal landfill in Southern Ontario, Canada - Groundwater well OW334 metaG | ecosystem: Environmental > Aquatic > Deep... | reverse complement strand
CCTATCGGGAGACGCATCCTTTCCCGCAGGGATTCCTTCGGAACAAACAGCAAAGGATTTGCTCAGGATGACCGCTGTTTCTGCACCGCGTCGAACCATTTTTACCTTTTTGCGTAACATCAGTTATTAAGCAAAAATAAAAATCCCGCCACTAAGGACGGGAGTATAATATTAATTCATTCTTAAACTGATTTACATCTTGTTTAGATTTATTTCACCATCATCATCTTCTTCACCTGCACAAATCTGACTTTAGGATTGGATAGTGAACTGCTTTCTATCCTATAAAAATATATTCCCGTTGAAATATTTGCATGCCAAACAACTTGATTGTATCCAGCTTCCATCCGTTCATTGACCAACCCCGCTACTCTTCTTCCAAGAAGATCATAAATGTCGATCTTCACCGTGCTTTCTTCCGGAACGCCAAACCGTATGGTCGTTGAAGGATTAAATGGATTCGGGAAATTATCATAAAGAATGAATTTCTCCGGAATTCCCGCTGCCCATTCCTCCACTCCCAATGGATCAAACTTTACATCTGATTTCATCACCGGAATCAACTGATATCCTTTACTAGAATCAGTTTCATGAAATTGGCTAAGCACCCCGGTAAACATGAACGTACCTTTTGATATGTACAGGCTATCGGTTTCAGTGTCACCGGAACTCATGATCCGCAGCATCACCGATGCTGTCGAATCGGTCGCATCGACAATGGAATAGCTCTTTGATGCAAAGAACATCGAATCCGCATTATTGACAAGTGAGAGAGTTGACAACGAAACTAATTCGCTTTCGTACCGTTCACCATTGGCGACAATGTCTGAAAGTGTTACCGCTTGCGCATCCGGTACCGGCTGATTACGCAACGGACGCTCAAACGAAAAAATGTCCGCCCCGGTAATGTGTTTCAACTGATTCGCTTCGGAAACCAGTCCGTTCACCCTCAAGAAATCTCGGACTCGTATCCCTTTGCTCGCAACAGAATCAAAAAACGACCCGCTTGTTTGATGGATCACGATACCGCCGGTGGAATCTTGAATCCTAGTATAGGCTCCCTGGGACCGTGTTACAATCCCTTCCACCACCACTTCGCTACCGTTGGGAACTGCACGCGCCTGTGCAATCGAAACAAGTTCTAATGATTGTCCCACGGCGAAGATCGTATCAGCCGGACGCTCACCATCATTGAGAAAGATAATCTCTGCATGTTTCTTTCCTACAGAGGTCGGAGTGAAGTTGATGCGAACCGTCAGCGTTGCGGAGGGGAGAATTATTGCCATACCCGGAATTACAAAGAACGATGAATCCGATATCTCCGTTTTGGAAATAGTCAGAATAGCGTTTCCCGTATTGGTCACAACGACGGAATCATTGCTTATCTGTCCCTTCAATACTTTACCGAACGATAACATCGTACGATCAACAGAAAAGACCGGTTCCGTGGCAGTTCCTTTTACCATCACCGTATCGGCAGCAAGTGCGCCATTATGCCGAAAGAGAACCACGGCCTTTTTATTTCCCCGCGGACGAAGCGGATTAAATGTGAGGATGAATTCTTTCTTCGAACCGGAATTCAGAATAACCGAAGTAGGAGAGACGGTAAATTGCGAATCACTCACCGTTATGGAGGTAACCGCCAGTGATGTATTGCCGGCGTTCGTTATGGTGATTGTGTCCGATCTCATGGAATCGACCCGCACTTCGCCAATATCAACGATGCGCCTCGTAACAGAAAACACTGGCAGAATGCCGAATCCGGTCATAGCAACGATGTTCGTATCCGGATTCCCGTTGTGGAAAAATTTCAGATTTCCCGATTGCGTCCCCATCAATGCCGGAGCAAACGTGACAGTGAATTTCTGTTTTTCGTTCGGATTCACGACAGCCGTAGTTGGAGTGATTTTGAATTGGATGGAATCTGATGATACTATAGATGCGATATATAATTCGTCATTCCCGCTATTGGTGACGAACAATGAATCGATTCTCATTGAACCAACAACATTGGATCCAAAATTGAACGACAATTTATCCGCAGTAAACACCGGTTCGATCCCCGTGCCCGTTACGTGAACGCTGTCTGGCGATGTTGTTGAAGCTGAGTGATAAAAGATCAGTTCGCCGTTGTAATCACCTTGCGATTGCGGTGCAAACGTTACCGTTACCCAGGTGGAATCACTTGCCGGTACATCGACCGTAGAGGGTGTTGCGATATATCCGCCTACAGTGCAAGTTATGCTCGAAACGTGAAGAACAGCAGCACCGGGATTCTTTATGACTACACTATCCTTTTTTGACTCGCCGCGACGGACATTGCCAAAACTTAACTGCACCGGTACTACTTCAAACTGCGATGCGGTAGCGGTCCCGTGTGGATATATGCGATAATCATCTCCGGAACCGTAGATATTGTTCCGAAGTGTTATCCATTCATTAAAAGTTCCCTCTGCCTGAGGAGCGAACACGATATACAGTATCGCACTGTCCGATGCTGCGATCGTAGCTTTCGTCATCACCGCTGTAAAATGCGGTGAACTGAAGATCAGTTCAGAAATGATCAACGGAAAAGAACCGGTATTATATATCATCACACTGTCTTTTTTGGAATCTCCGACGGGGACAGTGCCAAAATCGGGATAACTCGACGACATCGTCATCGCGGGATAAATCGCCTTTCCTTTCAGTACGATCGTATCCATTCCCGTCGTTCCGTTATGGCTCACAAAAACATAGGTATCCGTACCGCCATGATACGCGTTGAACCATACAACAAGCATGACGCTGTCTCCGATGGCGATGATATCGCTGCTGAGTGAACCGCCGAACGTATAAGGATCGACGAACCCGACACTATACATTTGCAGAGGCCAGGATCCGGTGTTTTTAATATAGAGCGTATCGTATTTCATTTCAGGACGAAGAACGTTCCCAAAGAGAATCTCTTTCTTCGAGTACGATGCAATGCCTTTTAATTCTGTTCCAACGATGATAAACGTCGTCAGCGTATCAATGGGACCAGCTGTGATGACATTATTGCCCTTATCTCGTGAAATAACATCAACGTACTTCCATAGACCATCTTTCCACTGCATGATCCGCAAGGAGTCGTCATCCGGGATACCTGCAGTATTCACATCGCCGTCGTTATACGTCAGTGAGATCGTACCACTGAGCTGAGAAATGCGGTGCTGTTCTGCCGTATAGTAATATCTGAGTATCTTTTGACCGACCGGTATCGAAGGAATTTGCACCACCGCAGTATCGTACAATGTCACGGTAATGTCATCAGAATCCTGCAATGCTGTCGCGCCAAGAGTAAACGGGTGGTACCGTTGCGCGTCCTTGTCAGCAATTTCCCATACATATTCTTTTGGCGTCGAGACGTACCGGCGTAAATGACCGAGTATCATATATGGTGCAATATTTCCACCAACCCTCAGTGAGAATGAATTCGTATGCACGTGATTTTCCACATTCCCATTCACGGTCACATTTTTTGTCAATGTAATCCAATTCCCTCCCAGAAGGTGACGGAGCACGGTGGAGGAATCCGGAATTTCATTGCCAGTGCTTCCGGTCCAACCGGCATAATTCACGTCGTAATAATTTTGATGGTGAGGTATGGTCGCTAGGGTCCCGCCATTTGGCTGAAGCGTGGCACCGTTCCATAGCGTCACGTTTTGCGTTGCGTTGTTAAGAATACCGCTTTGGATCCCAAGAACGTCTCGGACCTGGAACGGTTTGCTCACGGATGTTCCATTCGAATTGGAAAAATAGATGCTCTGCACTGTATCCGGCAGAAGAGAACCGGTCACTTGAACTGCGTTCGCTTCGCCGAACGAAAAAACTCCTGAATCTCCCAGGGCAACGTCGCCGGAAAGCTGCAGAGTTCCATTTATTCCCGCGGGATGCTGTGTCGAGAAATTCCCACCGTTTGTCAGTATAAAATTACCACCTCCGTACATTTTTCGCACCTGTCCTCCGCTGAAACTTCCCGTCCGAAATGTTACGCCAGCAGAAAGATTCAGATCGCACCATTGTGCGCTTAAATCGAAACCGGGTGTACACAGTGATGTATTGAACGTAAAACCGCTGGAATTTTGAATCGTCAATCCGCCGAGAGAATCGGGAAGTCGTGTTCCAGAGTTTTGCGCAAGGCTGCCGTTAAAGGTGATGCTGCTGCTGATGGGTGAAACAAACATATATTCCGCAGTCTGGATCGTACCGTCAATTCCGTTAATATGCGCTGTGAGCAACGAGCCAGGTTGTTGAATATACATTCCTGTCCCGTGTATCTCATAAACACCGGCTGTAAGCGTATTGAAGGAGAGTGTATCGGGGGAATTCACCGTAATGTTGCCTTTGGTGAGAGTTAATATGTTCCCGTGGTATGACCCGTTAAACAAAAGACCGGATGGATTATCGACAATAAAGGAAATATACTGCAATGGCATATCCTTGAAATATGAATGGAGCGTTCCGGTTTGCTGCGGTACGCTCCCATTATACACGATCGTGTATGACCAGTTATCCAACACTGTCGTACCGGTATTTTGGAATACTCCGGGTAATCCGTTGGCATGGGCTGTCTCCACTCTTTCTGCGATCTTCACGTTGCCTGGACCAAGTATGCTGTACTGTTTTGCAAACAGATTCGTCATCGTTAATGTAATATCCTGTGGAAGAGTCACGCTACCGGTATCGAGATATACATTCGTAACCGAAACACTCGATAGGAATTGAACGCCGGCGGGATTCTTGATGTTGATATTGGAAATACTAATTAGCTCATTACCTGATGTCTGCGCAGACGTTCCGATATATTCCAATGTTCCGCAATGCGTATAACTTCCCGCATTAATCAGTAATCCTAGTGTTGACCGGATTCGGAGCGTGGTAGTGATTAAATACCAGGTATCCGGCCATCCAAATTTTATATTCTCGGCACTCACATACGTTCCACCAATTTCGATTGTTGCCCACGATGAAGTGATGGAATTACATTTTGAGGTGTATGTGCTGTCTCGCGTGATATTTCCCGAAACGAATAATGACGAGCCGTTAATGCTGAGTGAACCTGAATTCTCCGAACCGCCGTCGAGATAGAGATTCTTTGGTGCGTCATAGGTTCCAATTTTTGTCGGACTGTTGATACTTAAAATTCCCGCTTTAAAATCTGTCAACACTCTCGCAGTATCGCTCAATGATATATTCACTGTCCATCCTACAACATCACCGGACCATTTGTTCCCAATCACTTGTCTGCCGTCACCGACAAAATTAACACTTGCAGAAGTTCCCGTGGTGATCAGGGTAGTGGAAAGTTTTGTTGCATCAGAATTCAGTATTCCATACAGGTAGAGTCCGATATTATCGATTATCGATAACCGTGTTCCTGCAGAAGCACCGAGCAAGAGAAGATTATGAACATAACCTCCGGAGCTGTATGTGATTTGATCCCCCGCGCGAATGACGACATCGTCATTTCCATCAGGAATTCCGTCCTCATCCGAACCGCCGATCAAAAACCAGTTTGATCCATCTCCCCAAGTACCACTTGCTGTCGATTGGAAGTTCCCTCCGGTTCCGTTGAGCGACGAGGTTGTCGACGTACCAATCGCAAATTCTCCGAACGCAGTGATTCCGGTGAACGTGACAGAACCGAACGATGCAGCGGAGGCCGCCCCGACAAGCGTCCACGCAGCTGTACTGCCGATGTCCCTTCGAAATAATTTGATCCCGGACGGATTCTCCTGATCGGCAAGTGTCAACGCACCGGCTCCCAGACCGAATGTCAAATCGGCATTGAATGCACCATTGTCCGTTGTCTTCACAACCCAATATCCGAAGTGCAGCGTAGAGACACCGGATGGAGTCGTCCCTTGAACTGCTGATTGGAGCTTCGAAACAACAATGGTATCTGTTTCGGTTTTTGTTTGGAACATGGAAAACAACGATGCGCCGGAGAATTTCACTTCGCTCGCTGCAGACACAACCGCTCTCACGGAAGAAGCGGCAAACGGAATTGCAGAAGCGATCCATTCCGGTGTATTGACAAACGTGCCGTCGTTCGTACCTGTAATATTGTATGCATACACGCCTCCATTCTCATCAAAACGCCAATTCCCAGACAAACCCGGTTCGATACTGAACAGCTGATGATACATTGTTTCGTCGATCTCGGACTGTGTGCGAGCAATATTCCAGATCCGAATATCATCCATCACACCGTTGAAATAGAATCCTTCCGCCTGTCCGATTGTCAGATCGCTGTTCACATCCGGTATTGGCGTCGCATCATTGCCGGAAACGACCGGTGAACCGTTAATGTAAAGCGTATACACAGCGCCTTGCCGCGTGACCGCAAGATGGTAGAATATGCCGGTTGCAGGAGTCCATGAATATTGAATAGGATTGATCCCGCTGGCTCCGGGTTTGTTGATATGGAAGTAGAACGTACTTCCAAGGAATCCGACAATCCATTTATTAATATTCCCTGCTCCTTCATCCTGTCCAAGCATGATCGCATTAAACGGCACCGTATTGAACTTCACCCATGCTTCAATCGTAAATGCATTGGTGTCGACCGGCCAACCGGTTCCATCCGGAACCGTCAGATAGTCTTCAACACCGTCGAATTGTAATGCGTACCCGGGACCTTGTGCAAAGAGAGTGAATGGAATAAATAGAGAGATGAGTGTGAAAATCTGCAGCAATGTCTTCATTCGGTCCCCCTGAAAAAAGTTAGTGTACAACAGAAGAGTGTTCAAACAGAATTTCCCCCTGATGGATGTTCTGTTGATGTAGGGCAGGAATACCACAAAACGTATATCCGGCAACTATGATTACGAGAATCGATTTGTGTTAATAGGTACTAGTAACAAATAGCATTCCACACTCTTTCGTCGGAATTAAACGGAAAAGAAAGAATTATTAATCGAGTATTTGCGGAAGTAGGAAAGGAGAAAGAAATTTTCTCGATAGTCACGATGCAAAGACGAAACAGGACTGAACAGACTTGTTTTGAACCAATATTGAAACGTTGGTTATAGAGTAACTCACCAGCGCAGTAGAGTTTAGGACTTGTGAGCAAACTTTATTTCTCTCTTTTCGGACGAGTATCCAACTCCCTCTCTTGTCAATACCGCTTCGTTCCCTTATAAGCATTGTCTCCTACTGATCTCGGAAAGAAAATCAGTCAAGAGTAGAGTCTCCAAAGTTGCACTGTCATCTTTCCAAGCATATCGTCTCTAATACCCCGGAGAGTGCTGTGATTGTCTCTTCCCTCTCAATCAAGTCACCGCTGTTGATTTCGTCCATACAAGAGGGGCTCATCCATCACAAAAATGCTCTTTACGAGGCTACTTCATACTTGTCCAAAATAAATCATACAAGAGAAAAACTTATTCCTTCTTTTCTTGACGGAGTTCCGAAGGAATGCCGACATGGTATAAAGATTTGGTCGGCACAAGAAAAGAAGCACAAGAACCCCTTGCGAAATGTAACGCGCGCGATGAATCCCGTTCGCACTTGCCCGCAGAACAAGTTTGACAGCACTTTACCCTGGCACTCATTTTACCAACAGCAATTTTTTCATTTGAACTACATTGCCACTCTGCAATCGGGCAAAATATACTCCGCTGGAAAGTTTCGACGCGTTAAATGTTGCAGAATAATACCCTGCCTCTTTTATTTCATTCACTAATGTTGCAACTTCCCTTCCAATCACATCATACACCTTTAACGTTATGCGATTTGTTATTGGTAATTGATATGCAATTACTGTAGTTGGATTGAACGGATTGGGATAGTTCTGTTCAAGCCCGAATGAGTTTACTTCCGCCGCAGTTGCTTCCACAGTTTTACTGTATTCAAATTTTCCATCGTGGTCAATTTGTTTTAATCGGTAGGAATATTTCCCCGCAAAAATATTTTTATCGGAGAATGAGTATTGTTTCGGTGCGTTGGTTGTTCCGCTTCCCTCCACAAAACCAACTTGACCCCACCCTTTGGTTCCCTCCCCTTTAAGGGGAGGGGTGGGGAGGGGTTTGCGCTCTATTTCAAATCCATAATTATTCTCTTCCGTTGCGGTGCTCCATTGCAACTCCACAACGTTATTTTTTAATGCGGCGGCAAAACTGGTGAGTTCTACCGGCAAAGCTGTGCCGGCTGTAAATCCGAGTACTCTGTTGTTGTTCAAATCAGCGACAAACAGTTTATTATTTGCATTATCAATTGCCAATCCCTCACTCCAATTGACGTTTAGACCATTCGCATCTCCACCCGCTGCATCAGATGTCCAGGATGATTGTCCAAGAATATTATCGGCGTTAGCTCCATCCGCTTTCGCAGCTGCATTAAGAAAGATCACCACACGATTCATATCTGAAACATAGAGATTCCCATTGTCGTCGATTTCAAGATCGGAAGGCATTTCAAATTTGTTTTGTGTTGGCCCCCATTGTGAAGTAATTCCAAGCATACCATTTGCGGCGACTCCGTTTGTTGATGGATTGTCAAACCGAAGAACTCGATTGTTCCACGTATCCGAAACCCACACCGTCGTCCCCCTTACACAAACACCGTTCGGACCGTTCATAGAAGATGTAGAAGTACCGGATACTTTGGTAATAAAACCCGCCTGCCCAAGAACAAGATCTGCTGTTGCAGTACCGTCTGTGGGTTTGTTGTTCACATCCGAAAACTTCACAGCTCTGTTATTCCCTTGATCGGGCACCCAAAGATTTCCGCTTCCGTCAATGTAAATAAATTGAGGTGAATCAAATTTAGTATCACTGGTTCCCGATGAAAAAGCTGTATAACTTGTTTGACCGATTATTCCATTGGCATTCGGTTGATTCGTTTTCGTGCTAGCATTGTCAAACCGGAGTATTCGATGACCATTGTCCAGAATATAGAGCACATCATTATAGACAGCAGCACCAAGAACCTCTGTAAATGAATTTTGCCCATATATATAAGCGCCAGTACCAAACTGCATCTCGGCAGTAATCGGCGAACCGGAAAAAGGATATGCAAAACGAAGAACTCTATAATGAAAACAATCTACGACGTACGCTTTTCCATTCGCCACATCCAAGACAATCTCAATTGCTCCATCTAAAGTTGAATTGTTATACGTAATAAAATTAGGCTGTCCGATCACTTGTGAGGCATTCTGATTGTTCGTCCATTGTGCAGTTGAAATGTTGATACAGAAGTACAGCAGTGTACAGATGATGGCAACGCGTATCATACTATAACCTCCATTGTTTTATTGATATAGAATTTATCTTTGTTCATTTCAAGAGTGTTAATTTTTTTGTTGCAGAAGAATTGCCCGCTTTGATTGTATACAAATAAATCCCGGAAGAGAACTTCGACGCATCGAACGTTACCGAATGGTTTCCTGCTTTCTTCACATCATTCACTAATGTTGCCGCTTCTCTTCCAAGAGCATCATACACCTTCAATGTTACATGATTACTTACTGGCAACTGATAACTGATCATTGTGGTAGGATTGAACGGATTGGGATAATTCTGATTGAGTGAAAATTCTTTCGGTGCATATCCAACATTCACTTCCACTTCCTGCGAGTATTTAAATTTTCCGTCACGGTCAATTTGTTTTAAGCGATAAGCATTTTTTCCGTTCGCAGTTCTATCAACAAACGAATACGAGGTTGGTGAATTGGTTGTTCCGCTACCTTCAACAAATCCGATCTTTGTCCAACCACCCCTTATATCCCCTTCTTGTATAGGAGGGAAAAATGGTGTGGTTTGTTTTTCAATCTCAAATCCAGAATTGTTTATTTCCGTTGCTGTATTCCATTTCAACTCAACGCTGTTGTGTTTTGCTGTTGCTGTAAAGCTTGCAAGCTCTACCGGCAATGCCACATCGGATACGCCTTGCAAAGTTGGATATTGCCCCGATGTAATTTCCCATACCGTAGTAAAATTCCAACTGGAATCTGTAAATGTCGATTGTGTTTTCATCTCCGCGGTTGTTTTCCCCGTACCGCCTGCACTTGTAGATTGTCCGCTGGTTTGTGTATCCCAAAAAGATTTATCGACTTGAGAATCCCATGTAAAACCGATCAAGCCTCCAGCATCAGAACTTGAGTTTACACTCCCTGTACTGTAACAAAAGGAAACTGTACTTGTCTCCAAATCACCTACTAAACCACCGCAATCATATTCACAGCTTACTGTTGATCTACTATAGCAATTACTAATGGTTCCGAGATATATATATCCTACCAAGCCGCCTGCATACGACGCTCCACTCACCGTACATCCACTGTAACTATACATAATAGTACTATTTTCAACTTCCCCAGCCAACCCGCCAATATTGCTGGATGTTCCAACTATTGTATCTGAACTATAACAGTAACTCATACTCGAACCGTTTTTAAAACCTCCGACCAAACCGCCAAGGTTATTATTCCCATTAACGTTACCGGTAGAATGACTGTTTTCTAAGATTGTATTTGAGGCGTATCCAACAAGACCTGCGACATAATAACCACCTGTGCAGGTAACCGAGCATGTACTATAACTGTGTCTAATGGTTGCATCGCCGGAATACCCAACCAAACCACCAACATAACAGTTGCTGCCTGTTACGCTGCCGGTACTGTAACAACTGTCAACGGTTCCACTTAATAGATTTCCGACAACAGCACCGACTAAACCTGATGCGGTGATATTCGCATTCGTAACTCCTAAGGAATGAATTCCTGTAGTATTATACACTCTTCCAAATAATCCTTGCTCATCAACGGCAGCTCGATTAATGTACAGCGAATCGATAGTATGGTTATTGCCGTTGTACTCGCCACCGAAATAGGTCGGCCAATTTCCAATCGGCGTCCAACCTTCGGTTCCCCAATCGCCTCCTTTACCGGTTGCCGCCGCATTAATATTTGCAGTTTGTATATAATAAGCAGCACAACGCTCTGCTTGTGTCGGACTCGTTACCACTGCATTGGATGCAAATATCCAATACAAATTTTCTAAACTTTCAATTTTGTATGGATTGCTTGCTGTGCCTACACCACCCTCTCCAACATTAGAAGGTGGTGTCGCTGTTTGCGAAAAAACAGGCGGAACAAAAAACAGAGTGAGTAACAGTAAACATCGCGAACAATTTTTCATTATTACCTCTGATATTTTTTATTGTTGCCATTTAAGTAGATGTATGACACCTTATAAATAAATTCTGATAGACTATCATGATTTCTTTAATTCTATTAACAAGGTGTTAGACATCTTTTTACTTTTTAGGAACGACTAATTATCGCAACACTATTAAACGCAAATGACTTTTATTTCAGTATTATCATTTTTTTAAGCTGAATTTTATTTCTGCTTTGCAGTTTCGCAAAATATATTCCACTGGAAAGTTTTGATGCATCAAACTTCACAGAATAACTTCCTTCTCCTTTCACTTCGTTTACCAGTGTTGTAATCTCTTTCCCAACCGCATCGTACACTTTCAGCGACACTTGTCCTGCTGCGGAAAGTTCATAGTTGATGTTTGTTGCCGGATTGAACGGATTCGGGAAATTTTGTTCGAGTGATAATTCTTTCGGTGCATATCCAACATTCACTTCAACTGCCTGCGAGTATTTAAATTTTCCATCGCGGTCAATTTGTTTTAAGCGATACAAATATTTTCCCGCTGAAAGATGTTTGTTGGTAAATGAATATTGCTTCGGTGAATTCGTTGTTCCACTTCCTTCTACAAAACCGGTTTTCATCCACTCAAAATGACCGTCACCTTGAAGGTGATGGTCATCTACTGCGCGACGTTCAATTTCAAAACCATAGTTTTGTATTTCACTTGCAGTTCTCCACTGTAATTCAACACTATGTTGTTTTGTTGATGCAATAAAGGAGACAAATTCAACCGGCAGCGGTGTGCCGCTATCGTTTATAAACAATCGGTATGTATACGCACCGACGATGGCTCGAACACCAGTTGCTGATATTGCGGATGCATTCCATTGGGAAATACTTCCACCAATGGGGCCTGTTTCACTCCAACTTATACCGCCATCGGCAGAACGATAAAGCCGTCCACCACCCCCGCCCCCTTCCTCACCAATAATAATTTTATTCCCATCAGAACTCATGGCACCCGTACACCAATCCTTATTGGAATTTCCCGCGGGCTGCGTTTCACTCCAGTTCGTTCCGCCGTCCGTTGAACGCCATAACCTTTGACCATACGCTCCAGCCAGTATCGTGCCTCCATTGGAACTCATCATCAGTACACTCCAATCTTGACTAGAAACACCTGAGGGAATTTTTTCTGTCCAAGTGGTGCCGCCATCTGTGGACAAATAGGTTCTTTCGTCCGGCACATCATAATTATCAAGTCCCACAATAATGGTATCGCCATTAAAACTCATAGCTGAAGATTTCCATCCTCTGTCTAAATCGAGATTTCCCGGCTGGATTTCAGTCCAATCTGTTCCGGTGTTGGTCGAAAGATAGAGTCTTGCAGGATTTGCTCCCGCAATAATTTTATTTCCGTTTGAACTCATGGAAATCGTTCGCCAGCCTTTTAAATTCATAAAAGTCTGCGTACTCCACGTTGCTCCGCCGTTTATGGACAACCATAACCCTTGACCATACGAAGCGGCCATAATGATATTTCCATCGGCACTCATTGCTGATGCAATCCACTTTCCATTAACATTCCCATTCGGTTGTATTTCACTCCACGTTGTTCCAAAGTCTGTGGATAAATAAATTCTTCCAAGGTATGTTCCGGCAACAATCTTGCTTCCGTCCGAATTCATACAGGCAGTAGTCCAGTTGATTTCAACATCGCCTTCCGGCTGTACTTCGATCCACAGTATTGCTTGCGAAAAGGATTGCTGTATGCCCGAGACACAAATCAATAAGAGTAATGCTGGTGTAAAGTATTTCATAGTACCCCGCTATGATGGTGTGTGATGTACCCTTTTTGTCTTCGATTCTAAAATTGTCCGATTTTTTTTTGCCGTGATAATATTTTGAAGCACTGGTAAATTCTCTTTCAGCACATAATGTTTTATTCCGATTTCTTTAGCTTTGTGTCGCAATCTTGGTTCGTCGTAATTAGTGACAATGATGATGTTTGCCTTGGGATATTCTTGCTTTATTTGCGTTGCTGCATCAAAACCGTTCATATTTTTCATAGAAATATCCATTAACACCCAGTCTGGCAGAATTGCTTTATAATGCGAAAGCGCATTGGAACCATCTTCGCATTCAAAAAATTCAATGACATTCTCTTTGCAAACGGGGTGTTGTTTCCCTCCAAGCAGAGTGATGATCAACTTTCTTATCCGTACCGAATCATCGACAATCAGTATTTTCATAGGAGTTTCCGTTCGAAGCGAACAGCAAGGCGGAGAAATAGTGCGGAGATATTGACTTGAAAGAAATAGGTGGGATTACCAAGTTTTGTAGTGGCAAACCACTATGCTGCTTAATGTGAATTAGCAACTGGTGAAACTATCGTTTGTTCCACTTTTCAGATTCCGGTATTACAAGAATCATTCCTAAATACTTTTAGTGTAGGACAATTTTTATGATTTCCTGCTAAAAATTATAGTAACGACGAGTACAAAACGGTTTGCAGTAGGTTTTGGGTAATTTTTTAGAACAGGTAAGAAGGCGCGGGGTTACAACTGGTCTTTGTTTTCAATAATAAATTTTAACAAGGCATTTGTACCTGTGATGTTCAATTTTTTGCAGATATTGGCGCGGTGGTTTTCAATGGTTTTGTAACTTACGTACAAGCTTACCGCTATTTCTTTCGTGGTTTTGTATTGCGCAATAAGCCGCAATATCTCTTTTTCTTTCTGGGTAAGAAGTTCAATGCCGGAATGCTCACTTTTAAATTTATTCCTCTTAATATTTTTGTTCATAATATATTCCGACATGGAGGGACTTAAATAATAATTACCGTCGGAAACAACTTGTATCGCTTTGAGAACTTCTTCAACAGCATTTTCTTTCAACAGATAGGCATCTATTCCATACTCAAACGAATTGGAAAATATTTTTTCTTCTTTATGCATTGTCAGAAGAATATTGGCAATATTGTTATCGATCAATTTTATTTTTTTTGACAGTTCAACACCGTTTATTCCCGGAAGCTGGTAATCAAGAATGACGACATCAACTTTTTTCTTTGCAAGAATTGATAATGCTTCTTCACCGCTTCCGGCTTCTCCAATAATTTCAATGTCATTCCCTTCCGTCACCGCGGCCCGTATCCCCTTCCTAAACAGAGGATGATCATCGACAATCAGTATTCTTTTTTTGCTTTTTGAGCTTTTCATGGTTGTTCAACGCATGGTATGGGTATTTCCACTTTCACCGAAGTTCCTTTGTTGAGTTTCGATTCAATGGTAATTGATCCCTTAAGAATATTCACTCTTTCATTCATTCCCGTAATGCCCAGACCAGTGTGGTATTTGTGCGCAGCTCCGGAATATTTTTGCTGCGAAAAACCTTTCCCATTATCATGCGCGGTAATTGTCACAGTATGGTGCTCTTGTTTCACACGTATTTCGGCTTGTGTTGCTTTTGAGTGCTTAAGAATATTGTTCAGGAGTTCCTGCACAATTCTATACAGATGTAATTCATGCTCTCGCTCAAAAAGTCCATCAACGCTATCAATGGTATATTTAAAATGGATATTGGTTTTATTTTCCATCCTGTCTACGATAGCTTCAAGCGCTTCAGTCAATCCTAAATCATCCAATTGGTATGGATGAAGATTTCGTGACAGATTACGGACACTTTCAATTACTGACGTTGTTGTTGTAGAAATATCTTCAATATATTCAACAAAACGGTTTTTCTTCGCTAATGCTCGTTTCGCTTTCAACCATAACAACGCCATGTTTTTTATGATCAGTAATTCTTGCCCGATAGCATCATGAAGTTCCAGAGCAATTCGCTTGCGTTCTTCATCTTGTGATTGAAGCAATTGATGCGTATAGCGTTCGCGGGTATCGACTTCTCGCTGCATGGCTTCAACAGCAAGCTGCTGCTGTTGAACTGATTTTTGTTCCGCCTCACGTTTCTGTTTTTCTTCGTTCACATATCTATACATACCCAGAACAATCAAAGAAATCACAAATTGAAATATCCCCCAGTGCATCACATATGTTTTTGTAATCAGCGCATCGGTACGATTAATGAGGTAATAATAATAATGGAGAATTTCGACAGAACTCAGGGCAGAAAAAATAGCTGTCCCTACTACAAGAATAAGATGGTCGATTTTCTTTAGCGAAAGAGACCTGAACAATAAGACAACAACCAAATTACTGGTAATGATTTGAAGAATTAGAAATGGTATTTTTAGGTCGACAACGGTGTACCGTGTCAGTAATAGAACAACAACGGCAAAGATAATATACCCGGCATGAATTTGCCAGACACGCCGAACGATGATCTTGAAGCGCGGCAATACCATTTCTTCAAGCGAAACGAATATTCCGGCAAAGAAGAAGTAGACAAAATTATCGACAAACACTACGAACCGAGTATTGTGAATCAACAAATAGATGTAGGGGTTATCAAAACTTACAGAAATGCTTGTCGCAAAGAAAAAGATTGTAAGACCCAAATAAAATTGCGTTTTCCGCACGAATAAAAACATCGCCAGCATCACACAAGCAGCCAGCAGGATAATTGATCCCATAATCATATCGTAGATATTCCCGCTGATGATTTCTTGATAAAAATAATCGAGTGATCCCACCGCAACCGGCGACGCCAATCCGATTTCACTGCTTTCAGAAAAAAAACGGAAATACAGATATTGTTCTGAACAATGATCGTTCAGTTTAATAAGGTACCATCGAAATCCTAATATTTCTTTGTTAGAGGAAGCAGAAAGGTACGTTCTATTATCAAATATCAATTTGCCTTCACAAAAAACCTGCATTTCCTGCTGCACCATGTTTACAAAAAGAGCCTGCGATGGACGATTCCATGGAGGTAGTTTTGTTCTCAGCCAAAGTGTTTTCTTCGCAGTATTTGGAAGCAAACTTTCAGTGGTTTTTTTCCAGAAGACTATTTCTGTCCAACGAGGCGGAAAGAGGTATAGACCGGAGCTATCTTGTTCTATGTCCCCTTGGTAATATTCCCAATCAATAAGCTTTAAGAATTCGGTGTCGTTAGTAGCGTGTTCTTGGT
>Ga0172379_10006177_pt1 | contig 16224 bp, 9 predicted proteins | sample GrowelOW334metaG_FD_119756 | JGI IMG/M metagenome (GOLD analysis project Ga0172379, IMG submission 119756) | Groundwater microbial communities from an aquifer near a municipal landfill in Southern Ontario, Canada - Groundwater well OW334 metaG | ecosystem: Environmental > Aquatic > Deep... | reverse complement strand
GGTCAAGCGGCGGATCATGCTCGGCACATACGCGCTGAGCGCCGGCTATTACGACGCATACTATCTGCGCGCGCTGAAGGTGCGCACTCTAATCGTGAAGGATTTCGAGCGGGCTTTCTCTAAGTGCGACATTATGCTGTCGCCCACGGCTCCATCGACGGCATTCAAGATCGGCGAGAAAACCGACGATCCGCTGAGCATGTACATGAACGATATATGCACGATTCCGGTCAATCTGGCCGGACTGCCGGGGATTTCGATTCCTTGCGGACTGAGCGAAGGCCTGCCGATCGGCCTGCACCTCTTTGGCCGTCCGTTCGGCGAGGAAGATGTATTGCGCGCCTCGCACGCGTTCGAGCAGAACACCGACGCTGTTCGCTGCCCGCTCGCATAAAGAGCTGTATAGCAACACTGAAAGGAATTTACTTTACATGGATTTCGAAGCCGTCATAGGGATTGAAGTGCACGCCCATCTGAATACGAACTCAAAACTGTTCTGCTCATGCAGCACGGAATTCGCCGCCGAGCCGAACCACCATGTATGCCCGGTTTGTCTCGGCTTTCCCGGAACGCTGCCCGTTCTGAACGGAAAAGCAATCCAGCATGTCATAAAAACAAGTCTCGCCATGCATTGCGAAACGCCGCCGATGAGCCGCTTCGCCCGCAAGAACTATTACTATCCCGATCTTCCGAAAGCCTATCAGATCTCTCAATACGAGTTGCCGATAGGCATAAACGGATATCTTGAGGTTCAGGCCGGAGGGAAATGGAAAAAGATTCGGATTCACCGGATACACCTTGAAGAGGACGCCGGCAAACTCGTGCACGAGGAGGGCGGAACAGGAAGCTGCGTCGACTATAACCGAACCGGGATTCCGCTGATGGAGATAGTGACTGAGGCGGACGTCAAAACGAGCGAGGAGGCGGTCGCCTATCTCACCGCGCTGCGCACAATACTGCAGTATCTCGGCGTGTGCGAGGGCAATATGGAGAAGGGCGAGATGCGATGCGAGCCGAACATCTCTGTAATGCAGGTCGGCAGCAAGGAATGGGGCACAAAAACAGAGCTTAAGAATTTGAATTCATTTCGCGCGGTTCAACGCGGAATCGACTATGAAATATCGAGACAGATAGAAGCGATCGAGAATGGCGAGAGAATCGTGCAGGAAACGCGCCGCTGGGACGACGCATCTCAGACAACACAGACAATGCGCTCGAAAGAGCAGGCTCACGACTACCGGTATTTTCCGGATCCGGACCTCGTGCCGGTCGAAGTCGACGCGGCGATCATCGAACGCATACGTTCCGAAGTTCCTGAACTGCCATACGAGCGCATGTTGCGCTTTATCGAACAGTACGAATTGCCGGAATACGACGCCGGCGTGCTGACCGCCTTGAAACCGCTTGCCGATTATTACGAAAAAGTAGTGTCGCTGTTCGGCGACGCAAAACAGGCCTCCAACTGGATAATGACGGAACTGCTCGGCAGCCTGAATGAGAAGGGGCTTTCGATATCCGACTGCCCGGTTGCGGCGGAAGACTTCGCGGGGCTGCTCGAAATCATTCGCAAGGGGACGATCAACGCCCGGACAGGCAAAGACGTTTTTAAGGAAATGTTCGTTTCCGGAATGAGCGCCGAAGCGCTCATAAAGGAAAAGAATCTGGTTCAGGTCAGCGACGAGGGTGAAATTGCAGCGGTTGTCGACAGAGTGATCGCGGAGAATCCAGGACCGGTTGAAGATTTCCGCAACGGTAAAGAAAAAGCTATTGGCTTTCTCGTAGGCCAGATTATGAAACAGACACAGGGCAAGGCCAACCCGGCGGTCGCCAATAAACTTCTAAAAGATAAACTCGGCTGATAGATAAAGCAGTATTTTTACGCCGGCTTTAAAAGTGCGCTTCACATACGGCTGATTTTACAATTCATCAATAAAATTCATTTTATCTTTAATAAAATATGGCTGTTTCTGCTGTGACTCGTAATAGATGCGCACGAGCAGTTCAGCGAGAATGCCGAGCATGATGAACTGAAATCCGAGAATTAAGAGAAACACGGCGACCAGAAGCTTCGGGTTTCTGTGAACGTAAACGCCGTTAATGTATCTGTCATATAGAGAAAAAGCAGCAAAGAAAGCTCCTACGAACTCGAGTATGAAACCCATGGAGCCGAAAAAATAGATAGGCTTCGTCATGTAATTGCCCATGAATTTTGTTGTAATGAGGTCGAGAAGAACTTTGTAGATTCGGGTAAACCCATAGTTCGAGCGGCCGCTGGCGCGTTCGCGGTGGTTCACTTCGATTTCGGTTGTGCTTGCGCCGACCTGATGAGCGTAAAGAGGAATAAACCGGTGCATTTCGCCGTAGAGGCGCACGTGCTGAATAATTTCGCGGCGGTACGCCTTCATGGAGCAACCGTAATCGTGGAGTTTTAAGCCGCCGATTTTTGATATAATGAGGTTGGCGATGCGGGAGGGCAATTTTTTTGCGATAGTGTCTTTGCGCGAGCGACGCCAACCGCTGACGACGTCGAAGCCTTCATCGATTTTTTCAAGGAATCTCGGGATGTCATGAGGATCGTTTTGAAGGTCGGCGTCCATTGGAATGATTATTCTGCCTGTGGATAGCTGGAAGCCGGCGGATATTGCGGATGTCTGGCCGAAGTTGCGGGTGAAGAGAATCACTTTGGCGCGCGGGTCCGACTTTGCGATTTCTTTTAATATATTGCGGCTTTGGTCAACACTGCCGTCGTCGATATATACGACTTCATATTTTTTGCCTAAGCCCGAAATGACTTCCGACAGTTCGCGATGAAACTCGCGGAGGTTGCCTTCCTCGTTGAAAACAGGAACAATGATTGAAATTTCGATATTCTCTTCTTTTTGTGCGTTGTTTTCCATTAAATTGCCTGTCTTCCGGTTTATCCCGGCATTCGCTTTCACAAAATCGCGGTTTTAATAGTATCCCCTTTTAAAACAAAGAATTTCCGCTGTACAGACTCAGGTCGCTTGCGAAGAACATTACCGCCCACTGATAAATAGAATACTATTTGTTATTCGCGCCGAACATCTTTGAAACCGCCAATCTATTTCGGGCGAATCATTCACTTATTTGAACTAAAATATTATAACTTATATGCTATGCAATATAAACCGGATATGGAAGTGTAATGAACGAAGAAGCCCAAAAAAAGCGTTATGAACCGTACAAGATAGTAATTTTTGTCGCTTCGCTCGCAGCGTTGATAGCTATTCTGTACAACATCCGCGAAGTCTTCGCGTGTGTAACGATAGCAATATTTTTCGCATATATACTCGATCCTGTCGCAATGTGGCTATACGGCCGCAAAATCGGAAAGAGGATAACGATATCGTGGGTAGCGGCGGTAACCATCGCGTTTCTCTTGGGTATATTGGTTGTCACGGCGGCAATACTGATAATGATTCCTGCTATCGCGGATCAGGTGCAGCGATTCAGCGAGAACATGCCGGCATATACGCAAAAGGCGGATGAAACTCTTAAGATGCTGCAGGCGAGGTATCACAGATTAGAGCTGCCGCCCGCGGTTCAAGCAAACGTAACGAGCAGTTTTAATAAAATAATCGCCGGATCATCGAGTTTTCTTAAAGGCGCCGCTGGCGTCGCCGGACACTTCTTTTCTCAGATCGTGCTGATACTTCTGATTCCGTTCCTGACTTTCTATATGCTGGTCGAGCGGAATGATGTGAAGTCGGCGATTGTCGGGGTGTTTCCAAAGAAGTTTCATGAAGAAACCGGCCAGATAGTGACAGAAGCGAGCCACGCATTTCGCGGATATATATTCTGCAAACTCTTACTTAGCATCGTTATGATGGTTGGGATGTCGACCTGTCTTGGCCTGATGGGCGTGAAGGCTCCGTTGCTGCTCGGCATAATCGCAGGCATTGCGATTATGATACCTATAATCGGTGTTTTTTTTGCATGTATTCCGGCCGCCTTCGTCGCGCTTTCGAGTTCCACTTCGCTCGCAATTTGGGTCATTATTATTTTTTCGTCCATCCAGTTGCTTGAAACAAAGGTAATTACCCCATTGTTCTTTTCGAAATATGTGAATCTAAGTCCATTAACGATTCTATTGGCATTGGTCGTCGGCGAACAATTAGGCGGGATATTAGGCATGTTCATCTCGACGCCGGTCGCGGCTATTCTTCATGTCGTCTACATTCACCTTCGCAAAAGATACGATTGATTTCAACGTTGAACAATTTGATTTCCTGTGTATTTATAGATTATTTGTCGAATTGACAACGCGCATACTATATTCTAATATATTATCTTTTTAGGCTTACGAAGCGAATGGGGAAACAATATGGACGAAGCGACGCGCGCAAAGATCGCGGCAAGCATAAAAGACTTGCCGACTCTTCCGTCCATAACAACCCAGATTTTTGCCATCACGAGCGACCCGGACGCGACGGTTGAAGAGCTAAAGAGTATTATTTCGACTGATCAGGTGGTTGCCGGCCGAATCATGCGAGCCGTGAATTCAGCATATTACGGGTTCCCGCGACAAATAGACAATCTCACGAAAGCTATAGTTATTCTAGGTTTCAACAATGTTCGCTCCATCACGCTGTCAGTTTCAATGATGGAGATATTCAAACCGACTGCGACCGGTTTCAATCACAGCGAATTGTGGGCGCACGCGGTCGGCACGGCGCATTGCGCGCGAACGCTGGCGAGAGCAAATTTCCCGCGAAGCAACGATCAGTTTTTTCTGGCCGGTCTGCTTCATGATATAGGTTTCGTCGCTCTGAATCGTTGCTTTCCTGATGAATTCATGGCGTGCGTCAGCAGCGCGATCAATCAGAAAAGGCCGTTCTTTGAAGTGGAAGACGAGATGTTCGAATTCAATCACGCAGATGTGGGCCAGTTCATAGCCGACAAATGGCTGCTCCCCGCCGGGTTGGTCAAGGCCATCGGTTGCCACCACCGGCCGCAGGACGCGGTCGACGATCTCGAAATAACATATGCGGTTCACGTAGCCGACATTTTGTGCAAACTCGCCTCATTCGGCAGTTATGGCGACAACGAGCCGTTCAATCTCAGTTCGATTTATGAACCGGCGAAGAGGATGTATGAAATCGGCGAAGACGGACCTAAAAGCGAACTGAAAAACGAAATAATTGAAGACCTCGAAGAAGCCGCAAGTTTCGTCAATATACTGAAGTAACTTTTATAACCAGGGACAGGCGCCAGTTTTATTGAGCGTTTCCGATCATTTCAGCGACGGCGCGGATATGATCCGGGGTCGTGCCGCAGCAGCCGCCGACGATTGTCGCTCCGGCGTCTATGCAAGCGCGGATTATCCCCGCGAATTCGGCAGGAGTCATATCGTAAACAGTTTTGTCTCCATCAAGCCGAGGTTTTCCGGCGTTCGGCTCGACCAAAATCGGCAGAGCGCTCGCCGAACGGTATGACTCGACTATCTTGTATGTATTTGCATGGTCGATAGTTCCGCAATTTATGCCGATTATATCGGCGCCGGCTTTTTCGAGTTCGCGGGCGCAGTCAGCCGCCTTGTTACCCATCGATGTACGGCCGCCTTCGGATTCCGTTGCGTATGTCATTGACACGATCACAGGGAGTTTGAAGTTTTCCTTGCATGCGCGAAGAACGCAGAGCGCCTCGCGCAAATCGGAAATCGTTTCTAATATAAATGCATCAACTCCAGCGTCTGCCAGCAGTCGCGCCTGTTCGAGACTCGCATCGTAAAATTGCTCCTCGGTGTATGTTCCGTAAGGCTCCAATAATTGGCCGGTTGCACCGACACCGCCGAGAATCGCTGCTTTTCCATCGGCGGCCTTGCGGGCGATTTCAACGCCGATACGGTTCACATGTCCGACATCGAATCCGGAACCGTGCGTCGTAGCAAAAATCGGATTCTCAGAAAAAGTGTTCGTGATTATAGCGTCCGAGCCGGCGGCGATGTAGGCCGTGTGAATATCGAGCAGGATTTCCGGAGCGTTGATATTGCTGAGTGAATTCGCCGTCGCTCCGAGCAGTTCGAGTTGAGTGCCGATCGCGCCGTCGACCATCACTATTTTTTTTGTTTTAAGCAAATTTAAAAAATCCATTTCAAGCATCCTTTCGATTTGCGCCTATTTGAAAATAGGAGACGCATAAGAACTCCCTTTTAATATTAATATTTATTTTTCATTACGCCAAGGCATTAAAAAGGATTTACAATAGTGTGAGATCATTGGAGGGCTATATGAGAAGAAATATTATTGCATTATTTGGAGCGGTCGCTTTCATAGTTGCAGCTATGTCAACGCCTGTCAGATGCGGCGAAGCAATGAAAGTTAACGTAAATCCTGCAAACAACACGTTCGAATTGACAGTTGGCGATATTCCTCTCGCATCTGGATTGTATCCAGAACTATCGACATTTCAGGATACGTTTTCCGCGTCGAATGGCGGTTTGAAAGTCTCAGCGCCCGCCGCGCCGGAGAAGGGCAGGAGCAAACTTGGCGATTACGAGGAATGGATATTGCCATATAGCGATATAACCGGCGCTGTGGTTATAAGGCTTAAAATACGGAGCTATCCGGAGATGTCCGCTGCGGCGATCGGATATGATTACGAGGGAGCGAAGGCATTGAGGCCGGAAAAGGGCATGAAGCTTTTTATCGGAGAGTTGCCGGGTTTCGTTAAAGGAATGGGGTCTGAAAGGTACAGTCAATTCTGGACGCGGCCGGCGTTTGCGGTTAAACCAGAGGCGTTTCCGTCTGAGACGCAATATATGCTCTGGGGCGACAAGGCGTTCAAGTACGGCGTGGCAATACCGTTAGTCGGCGGCGGGATGAAGAGTTCGTTTATGCCGGAGGGCGGCAAGCTAACGATAACACAGTCGTCTTACGACGCCGGCTTTAAGCCTAAAAGCTCACAGGAGATCGTTTTCGCGTGGGGCGCCGACCCATATAAGACGACGCACTCTGCATATAAAGTCGGAATGGAATTTATGGGGAATCCCGGAAGGCTTCGCGAAGAAAAAAAGTATCCTGAAGTTTTTGATTACTTCGGATGGTGTTCGTGGAACGCATATTATTCGAATATTACCCAGGATAAGATCGCCGCTAACGCCCGCTCGTTTAAGGAACACAAATTCCCGGTCAGATTTTTTGTGGTGGACGACGGCTGGCAGTCTGAGAAGGACCGAATGTTAACCGGTTTTGACATAAAACGGGATAAGTTTCCGGATGGAATCGACGGGCTCGTGACGATGTTGAAAAAAGAATATGGAATCACTTGGGTCGGATTCTGGCATGCGTTTCAGGGATATTGGAACGGAGTCAATCCTAATTCGCCGCTTGCGAAAGAATATAAGGATTCTCTTTTCAAAAGCATAACTGGCGGCCTGATTCCAAATCCGATAGATGGCAAAGGATTCAAGTTTTACGACGCCTATCACGCGAAACTGCGCGCCGCCGGAGCGGACATGGTTAAGGTTGACAATCAGAGTACCATGATCCCATTCTCGATGAACAAAATCCCGATCGCTTATGCGATGAGAGGCCAGCAGGCGAATCTTCAGGCATCGGTCAACAGAAATTTCGACGGCGCGGTAATCAACTGTATGGATATGACTATAGAGAATGTGTATTGCTGGAAGGATTCGAACGTCTCCAGAAACAGTGATGATTTTTATCCGAGCAAGCCCGACAGCGCGGCCATCCACGCTCTTCATAACATTTACAACTCGATGTGGTTTTCTGAACTCGCTTTCCCCGATTTCGATATGTTCCAGTCGCATCACCCGCAGGGAAAAATGCACTCGGTTCTGCGCGCGATAAGCGGCGGGCCGGTTTACTGCACGGACACTGCCGGTCAGGAGAACTGGAATATTTTGTGGAAAATGGTATTCAGCGACGGTAGGATTCCGAGGCCGGATAATCCCGCGAGGCCTACCCGCGATGTCCTTCTGAGCGACCCAACAAAGGAGAAGATCGCGCTTAAGGCGTTCACGAACGTAGGCGGCGCCGGCGTAGTTGCTGCGTTTAATGTCGATATGTTCGGCCGCAAAGTCGACTCTCGAATCGCTCCCGCCGACGTTGAAGGAATCAAAGGGAATTCATTCGCGATTTATGATCACTTCTCGGAGAAACTGAAGTATTTCAAATCGCGCGATGAAGAAGCGAAGCTTACGATCAACTCGTTGAACGTAAAGCTTTTTATTATCACTCCGGTTGAGAACGGTTTCGCCGCAATCGGCGCATTGAATAAATACATCTCGCCTAAATGGATTAACGGCGTGAATGTTGATTCAAAGAAAATAGACGTTGGGCTGAAAGAAAGTTGCGTGTTCGGCGCGTTCATTGATAAAGCGCCTGTTAAGATAGAAGTCGACGGTAACCCGCTCGATCGCGGCGCTTGGAAATATGATGACAATCTGCTGCGCATTGAGTTGCCCGAAAGCATCAAGACTGTAAAACTGACAATATTCAGGTGAGAATAAGAAATTATGAAAATGAAGATCGGGACGGCGATTCTGACTGAAGCAGGCGCAGCCGCTGTTGACATATCGCCACGTAATTTGAGGAATGCGAAAATATGGATGAGCGGTTATATGCCTATTCGTTACGCGACTGAGCAGGCGGACCCGATAATGGCGCGGTCGCTCGCGCTTGGCGGAGCAGGAAACGGCTTGCTGATTGTCTCAATCGACACATGTCTGATTAGCCCGCTCACCGCTTCAAGGTGGGCGAGGGCGATAGCTCGAAGCGTTCCTGTTCCTGAAGAACGGATATTTATTATAACGACGCACACGCACTCCGGTCCGGATTTCAGCGGTTTGTTCGGTGGCGTTCCGCCGGCTTACTATTTTAAAGCGCGCGCAGGAATAATTGAGTCGGCGCGGCTTGCATGGGACGCCCGAAAAAAAGCGGCTTTGTATCTGGGAACGGCTACGCACAACACGGGACTTCCGCGCCGCAGAAAACACAAAGAAACCGATATAGACAGGGAAGCTGTTGTTCTCCAGTTTCGAGGAGACGCCGGAACGATCGCAACGCTGATCAATCTTGGATGCCATGGAGTTGTTTATCAGGCGGATTCTCAATTGCTGAGTTCCGATTTGCCGGGCGCATTGTGCAGGACGTCGGATGCGGCATTCGGGGGAGTATCGCTTTTTGTCCCCCGGATTCAGGGCGATGTGAATCCGAATATAATCGGCGAGGACACTTATCATCAAAAAGGAAATGCGAAAGAACTTGACCGGCTCGCGCGCGAAGGGCTTGCCGCTGCGCAAAAAGCCGCAGCGACAGCGAAGGCAATAGACGCGGCTCCGTTTCGCATTGAGACGAAGCGTTTCACTGCTTCCTCGAAGAATCTTGCCAAGCTTCTTTTCACAGCGCCTTGGTGGAACGGCAGACTACCGGATTTAAGCGGAATGGCGAATATCGATATGAGGGAGTTCGGGATCGGCGGCGTTGAAGGAATGGCTGTTCCGGGTGAAGTTCTAACAGGTTTGGGACGCGCTTTGATCGCCCGGTTCAAACAGCCCGCGCTTCTTTTTTCTTATTGCGGCGGTTATATGGGCTACATGATGACCCGCGAGATTTTCGATAACGGCGGCTATGAGCCCGGCGTTTCTCCGGGGCCGATTGACCCCTGTCAATAATCGACGCGCACTGCGGTTCCATCCGGCGATAAAGGAATTGAAAGTTTAAGAACTCGCGTTTCTGAATGCCATACAGAGACAGAGCCGGTCTTTGGCGCGTTTTTCAAGCCGGGGAAATATATCCATGCCGCTCCTGTTCTGCCTTCCGGGCCGCTCAGCCGGAATTCAAATGATTTTTTATCAGACTTCATGCCGCTGACATTGCCTGCGGCAAGCAGAACGCAAGCGCCGGCGTCCATTGCGCAATCCAATGATTTCTTTTTTATATCGAGAAGAAAAGCATTGTCGCCCTCCGAAATCGTCAACGAATCTTTAATCGGATCGTTCGGACGCAGAATATCCGCGAATGGCCCGTTTAGAATTAGCTCGCCTCTCACGGCGCGCGCGACCACAAACGAACCGCGGCGAACAACAATTTTGTCTGATTCCTCATATTTCAGGTCCTGCGTAAGAGCCGCGGCGGATTGCACGAGTTTGGTGAAAAACTTTTCGCCCTCAGCGGTATTTGAGACCGCCTCGCCCGGGAATCCCGCGTATACAAGAATTCCTTTTCCGCAATCAGCTTTCCATATGACAGGTTTGTCGCCGTTTTTGAACCAGACTTCAGGTCCTTGGAATGCGTAAGATGTGACAGGGAGCGCGGAAGCGAAAGGACTGAGCGATTGCAGTTCGCTTGGCGCTGCGGGAGTAGACGCAAGGGTTTTGCGTTTTGTTGAATCAGAAAGAATGCCGGGCGCGATGTTGGGAGGCGCTTTATAGACGGTTTTCCGTTTATCTCCGGGCAGCAGCATATCGAGAAATGCGTCTGCCGGCGTTTTAAATCCTGATTCTTTCCACCATGCGCCATCCATATCGTCGTAATCGTCCGAGCCGCCGAGGAAAATGAGCGTCCCGCCGTTTTTCACCCACCCGGCTATAGCGCCGGCAGTCTCCCGCGTTTCAGGTTTCCAAGCGTCAAAGCTGGCGATAATCAATTTCATGTTTGAATATGGATTTGTTTTTTCCTGAAATCGCTCAGCAGGCAGCACATTTACCGGAACTCCCCGACGGATGAGCGCGAGCATCGGCGCCGCATGGCCCTTGAATCTGTCCGCTCCGCCGCCGCGCTGCCACATGAGAGTGTCTGCCGTGAGAAAACCGATCCCGTCCGTCCCGCCTGTAAATTGGGCATTGCCGATAGGCAACAACCTCTGCGCTGACCAGACCGCCATCAATTCTGTCGCGTATTCCTGAGGGATGGGAACGGCGGGGTTTCCGCCGTAACCGCCGACCCAGACGAGATAGCGTTCGGGCCACGGCGAAATCTCATAAGTGTTGATCTCGGTTTGCATAAGAGCGGCGGCGAGCGTCGCTTCATACCATGCTCTAAGCTTGTCCCATGAAGCGCCCGGCGCGTCTTCGACAGGGTCTGTCAGAAGCCATGAATCTTTGCCTGTCCCGCGCAGAAGATTGTTGAAGTAACTGTATTCGAGAAACGCATAGTCGAAAACGCTGGCGAAAGGTTTGCCGCCGAGTTGATGCGGGTGTTTCGCCGTGCCGGTCCATACCTGAGCGACGAAACCGTCGGAAGAGGGCAGGGCGGCGAATGCGTGATGCGGGGCGACGATGTTCCAGTCGGCATAATTGAGATTGCTGTGCGCGGGAACGAGGCACGCGACATTGCGGTTCAGCGACTTGGCATAATCGAAAACGTCTCGGTAAAACACAGTGAACAAATTTGCTTTAAGCCGGTTTGCTTTCCATTGCGCTGAAAGCGAGGAATTCGGCGCCTGCCAGGGCGAACCGTAGAATTTAAGCCATTCGTTCTTGAAGGCCTGGCTGTATCCTGTGGAAGCGAAAAACTCCGGCTCCTCCGGCAGGACGGCTCCGGCTCCGGCAGCGACCTGCTTTGCGATAATGTCTTTTATATATTCGCGCCATGGCTCCGTCGGCGCCACCCATGCGCGGCCGGGAATCATCTCGAATGGAACCCCGCCAGCCATCATCTGCACTATTTCGGGATGTTTTTTTACTATTTCCTCGTTTTTGCCGAGCCAGCTCGCTCCGAACATTGACCAGACAGTATATCCGCGGTCCGCCCATGATTTAATCTTGTCTGGAGCGGCTCCGTAAGTCATAGCGACATCGCCGGGAATGTTAAGCCCGGGGCTCCATGGCTGTGATGTCTGGAAACCGGTATTGGGCTTGACGCCTGCGTTTTCAGCGCGCGCCGGGAACAAGCATGATGAAATAAATATAAACGATAAAACAAATGACGAGGCAATAAGCTTTTTCATGCGAAAATTATAGCATAGAGATGAAAAAGGATAGTCAATTTATATCGAGATTCGGCTTCCTTATTCGATCAGGTGAGTTTTCTGCCGACTGCCTGAGCGACGAGCCTCACTTCGCGTTTCAATTGCTTGAAGTGTTTGAGATTCAGAGTCTGTTGGCCGTCGCTGAGCGCTTCTTCCGGTCTTGGGTGAACCTCGATCATGAGGGCGTCCGCTCCGGCGGCGACGCCGGCTTTCGCCATAGGCGTCACGAGTTCCCACCGGCCTGTGCCGTGGCTGGGATCGACGACGACCGGCAGGTGCGAGAGAGTTTTCGCAGCAGCGACCGCATTGAGGTCCAGAGTGTTGCGCGTGTAAGTTTCGAATGTGCGAATGCCGCGTTCGCAGAGAAGAACCTGCGGATTGCCCGCTTTCATGATATATTCGGCGGCGAGAAGCCATTCCTCGATAGTGGCGGCGAATCCGCGTTTGAGCATCACCGGTTTGCCTGCCTTGCCGCATTCCTTGAGAAGGTTGAAGTTCTGCATATTGCGCGTGCCGATCTGGAGGATGTCGGAGAACTTTGCGACTTTTTTAACGTCTCTGGATTCCATGACCTCGGTGACGATAGCCATGCCGGTTTCCTTGCGCGCGCGGTCCAGCATCTTGAGTCCCTTTTCCTCAAATCCCTGAAAGCTGTACGGAGATGTGCGCGGCTTGTATGCGCCGGCGCGCAGGATTTTAACGCCGGCGGATTTTAACATGTGAGCAGCTTCCAAAATCTGTTCGTCGCCCTCGACAGCGCAGGGCCCCGCCATGATGACAATCTCCTTGCCGCCGATGGTTATGTCGTCGTTGACTTTAACGATAGAGCGTTCGCGAAGCTCCTTGCTGACCATTTTATAGGGACGCAGGATCGGCACGACGCGCTCGACAAATGACATAGACATGAGTTGCGCCATGACTTCATTTTTGTTCTCCACGTTTGAGCCGATCGCGCCGATAAGAGTGCGTTCCTTGCCTTCTGAAACGTCGACGGTGTAGCCCTGATTGCGGAGCCGGTCGATAATGTTTTTCTTATTCGTTTCCGTTGCGTCGTGCGAAAGAATGATGATCATTTTATTGCCTCCGGCCGTTTATTTGTTGGGCGCCTGCCGGGCAAAAAAAAACCGCGGGGTTTTCGTCCTCCCCGCGGTTGTTGTTTGCCGGTTGCATTTCCTTGAGTCAGGAGCGCAGCCGAACAACCCGGGGCGGAATAAAATAATAATAGCCGTGCCATCCGGCGTATATCCCGTCCTGTGTATGTTGCGCGCCCTCTTCTATCATTGCGGCTCCCGATTCATTATTGAATTTAAATCTATCACATACGTTAAAAGGTGTCAATTTTTTGTGATTTCATTTTCCGATGTTGTTATTCCGGCCGTACTGAGGAATTTTGTTAAAATCGTTTTCTCTGAGATTCCGCGTTCCTCGGAACAATTCGGCGCAATATTCAACAACCATGCGTCACCGCTTGTCCAGAACCTGTCTGACCATTCTGCATAGGTCACGCATGGTGAACGGCTTCTGCAGAAATCCGTCGATGCCGGATTCCATCAGTTTGCCGGCCTGTCCTTCGATGCTGTAACCTGAGAAAAGAACAATTTTGATGTCCGGTTTGATGTTTTTCAGCGCTTGATAAATATCCGAAGCGTCCATTCCCGGCATAATCATGTCAAGGAGGACGAGGTCGATGTCATTATGCTTTTTGTCGAATGTTTTGATCGCTTTAGAGTCGGTATCGGCTGTGAGAACGTTATAGCCGGCTTTACCGAGCATTTTTTTCGCTATGGAAATAATATTCTTCTCGTCGTCGATGATAAGAATTGTTTCGTCGCCGTGTTGGATTTCCTCCGTGTCGGCGATCAATGAAGTCACATCTTCATTTCCGGCGAAAGGCAGGTAGATATTCATGACAGTGCCCTTGCCTGGCACGCTGTTTACTTGTATGTGGCCGCCATGGTTAAGAATGACGCCGAGACTGACGGAGAGCCCGAGGCCGGTGCCTTTTCCTTTGCCTTTAGTGGTGAAGAACGGTTCGAAAATTCTTCGAGCTATTTCATCCGTCATGCCTATCCCGGTATCGCTGATTTTGACGAGGCAGTAGCGTCCCGGTTCGGCATCCGGATTATTCCGGCAGTATTCCTCATCCAGAATCGTTTCGTTGCTTTCAATAGACAGTATTCCGGCGGACGGCATTGCGTCACAGGCATTGTTGCAGATGTTGAGGAGAGACTGATAGATCTGGTTCGAGTCGATTTTAACGGGCGGCATTTTATCGGCCAGCGATGTTTTGATTTCGATTCTTTTTGCGATGCTTCGGTCAAGGATAGAGGCCAGTTCGTTAAGGATCTCATTGATGGAAATGGTTTTGACGTCGATTTTTTCTTTTCTCGCGAAAGTGAGCAGCTTCATAGTGAGGTCTTTGGCGCGCTCGGAAGCGTTTGTGATTTCCTTGAATTCGATGTAGCCGGTATCTTCCGGCTCAAGCAACATGGCGCCCATCTGCGCGTTCCCCATGATCACAGCGAGCATATTGTTAAAGTCGTGAGCGATGCCGCCTGCGAGCGTGCCGATCGCCTCCATCTTTTGAGACTGGAGAAGAAGTTGCTGGAGTTTTTCTCTTTCTTCTTCAGACCGCTGGCGTTCGACCATCCCGGCGATAACGTCGGCGACAGACCCGAGGAACCTGTCCTTTTTTTCTGAACGAATCGAGCCTTCGTCGAGGTAGAGAGAGATGACGCCGATAGTTTTCGAGCCGTAACGGATGGGAACGCAGTAATGGCCGTGAGGTTGAATTCCATCGTATGTAGTATGGTGGCTCTCGTCAATGCGATCAGCGAAAACAATTTCTCCGGATTGCGCCGCTTGTCCGCAAAGGCAATGCCCGTACTTGACCCTGTTGCATTGTTCAAGAAGAGCCGGGTTCAGATTTTTTTGAACTTTCAGAGTGAGTTCTCCGGTCTCACCCTCATTAAGAAAGATTGCGCCCTTGTATTGAAGGGAGAGCCATGGGATATTAATAAGGTAGTTCAGAAAATTCTCCATTTTTTCGTCGAACGGCATATCGGTCAGAGAGATATGCAGAAGCACATTGAGAATGAATTGAATCTCATAGTTTTGAATGTTTTCAGCTTCCGATTTTTTTCTCTCGGTTATGTCGCGGACGAGACATTCCATGGCGGCGAAAGAACCGTCGTCGCCGCGAATGGGAATAAGTCGCGCTTCGAGCCATATTACATCATTGGATTTCGTAATGAATCTGAATTCCACTGTTTCGCCGCTTTTGCCCTGAATGAAAGATGTCTGAGCGGCTTTATAAAAATGAGGAATGTCTTCGGGGAAAAGCATTGACGCGAGAAAGCCCGGATTAGCGATGACTTCGTCGGTTTCATATCCGGTGATTGTTGTAAGAGCCGGGTTGATGTATTCGATGCCATGACCTGGAATCCACCGGAAAATAATATCCGGCGCGTTTTCTGCGAGTCGTCGAAAGCGTTCCTCGCTTTCGAAGCGGGCGCTTTCGGCCTGAACCCGTTCTGTCTTGTCCGTTACGAGTAGCATAATTCCATTGACATCTCCGTCGGAATTATAAAGAGGCGCGGCGGACAAGCCGATTCGGATAGGAGAGCCGTCTTTTCTCAGATGGTCGAGCTCGACTTCGGTAACTATCGCGCCTTTCAGGACGCGTTTAATCAGTTCAAGGAATTTATTTTTATTACTATCAGGCGTGGTCGGCATGAATTGTCCGGCCACTTCATGTTCGCTCCACCCGAACATCAGATTCGCCGCTTTGTTCCAGTTCACCACGTTTCCGTCTGAGTCGAGTATGATGATGGCTATCGTCGAAGTCTGAATGATTGTTCTCAGGGTTTCATTCAACTCCATCAGCATCTCTTCATTCTGTTTGCGCGCTGTCACGTCGCGCGCGATGCCTAATGCGCATACAACACGGCCTTTTGTGTCTTTGACCGGCGTCAGTTCGGTGTCGAACCATCTATCGCCTTTATCAGTCTTAGATAATGAACCGAAAATGCTGACCGAGTTGCCTGTCGAAAAAACTTCTTTCAATTTTGACATCTGGAAATCGGCAATTTCCTTAGGAAACATGTCTTGTATGTTTTTGCCGATGATTTTATTCTGTGAGCCGCCAAGTCCTTCGGCGGCCGCACGGTTAACAGATAAATATGTGCCGTCTTCGGCGAACATGAAGATGGAGTCGGACGCCGATTCGACGAGCGTTCTGTATCGTTCCTCGGAGGCTCTCAGTTTCTC
>Ga0172379_10006176_pt1 | contig 16225 bp, 18 predicted proteins | sample GrowelOW334metaG_FD_119756 | JGI IMG/M metagenome (GOLD analysis project Ga0172379, IMG submission 119756) | Groundwater microbial communities from an aquifer near a municipal landfill in Southern Ontario, Canada - Groundwater well OW334 metaG | ecosystem: Environmental > Aquatic > Deep... | reverse complement strand
TGTTAATCAAATCATTCTTTAAATAATTGTCAAGTAAGATTCAAAATTAATATTCGAAATAATGGAAACGCATACAGAAAAATTTAAAGTGAGGTTAGGGCTTTTTGTCGCAGGGGGACTCGTGCTCTTTGTATTCGCCATATTTATCATTGGAAAACAAAAAAATTTGTTTAATCCGGTATATACGCTTAATTCAACTTTTCACAATGTTAGTGGATTACAGGTTGGGAATAATATTCGTTTTTCAGGAATTAACATTGGCACAGTTGACAATATCACCATTATCAATGATTCAACCGTTAAGGTTGCGATGACGATTAAAAGAGAGGTAAAACAGTTTATCAAGAGTGATAGTGAAGTAGCAATTGGATCGGAAGGACTAATCGGAGACAGGCTTCTGATCATTACCCAGGGTAGTACAAATGCCACTCTGGCAACTGAAGGTCAACATCTTGCGTCAAAAGAACCAGTCGAAACAGATGCGATCATATCCAGTTTACAGGTTACCGCGGGCAATGCCGAGGTTATTTCGTATCAACTGGCTGATATTATGACCAAAATCAACGGTGGAGAGGGAACGCTTGGCCGTTTAATCCAGGATACTACCATTGCTGAGAATTTAAATCAGACCATCGTCAATCTTAAGAAAAGCTCCAAAGGATTGGATGAAAACATGAATGCGGCCAAGCATAATTTCCTTTTCAGAGGCTATTTCAAAAAGAAAGAAAAAGCAGCTGAAGCTAAGGCGGAGGAGAAAAAAAATGTGGAACAAAAGAAATAAAACCGGCATAAATGGCAACAACAAATGTGGTTCAAGAATATACTCCTCATTTTCATTATTTTATCCTTAACCAGTAATTTTGCATTTCCACAGCAACCTACTGCCCCAAAAGACTCAACCCGTCTGTATAAAAAAATTGAGACTTTTTCAAAACAAGGGAAGTTTACGAAATTAATGTACTCCTTTGTTTTTAAACCTGTTGCAACTAATCAGGCAAAGAAGAAAATATACAAGAAATTAATTATTAAACCATATAGTGCCTTTGAGGGGAAAGTCATCCGTCATATCAACATTGTAACTCTTGATCCGTTTGGTTATTCAATGGCCGACACACTTGTGGCTCCGGATAATTTTCTGGCCAAAGCTAGTAACAACCTGCACATAAAATCGCTGACCATCACCATTCGTAACCTACTGTTAATCAGAAAAAATCAACTGTTCGACTCCTTGCTTGTCAAGGAATCTGAACGATTGGTGCGAAGCAGGGAATATATACGCGATGTATCTTTTTTCATTAAAACCGCTTCCAAAACCGCTGACTCAGTTGATATTTTTATTCGTGTTTTAGATAACTGGAGCATTATTCCAAACGGATCTGCATCTGCTTCAAGCATGACATTTGGTTTGACCGACCAAAATTTTTTGGGGTTTGGCCATACTTTTCAAAATGAATATGGCAGGGATTACACGAAAGGAGTTAATTCCTTTACCACAACTTACGCAATCCCCAATTTTAAAAACAGTTACATTGGTGTAAGGCTACACTATGATATGTTGGAACATGAAAATTTCAACAGACAAATTGCCATTGATCGGCCATTCTTTTCACCCTTTGCAAAATGGGCAGCCGGTGTAAGTATAACCCAGCAATACCGCCTCGATTCTATTCGAACAAGCAGCCTGATTTACCTTCCCCAAAAAATACAATTCAACGTTCAGGATTACTGGGCCGGGAATGCCATACAGCTTTACAAAGGCAATACTGAATATGTGCGTACAACAAATTTTATATCAGCAGCACGATTTATACGTTTACGATATCTTGAAAAACCGACACTATTATTGGATCCTCAAAATCAATATTTCAATGAGAATTTGTACCTGGCCAGCTTCGGTATCTCAACCCGAAGATATGTTCAGGACAAGTACATTTTCAAATTTGGCATTACAGAAGATGTGCCGATTGGAAAAGCCTTAAGTCTGACTGGTGGATTCCAGACCAAAAACAGTATAAGCAGACCCTATCTGGGTGCACGGGTTTCATTCGGAGATTACTACACTTGGGGCTATCTATCCTCCAATATCGAATACGGCACCTTTTTCGAAGCATCTCATCTGCGACAGGGGATTTTATCGGCCGGGGTGATCTATTTCACCGGATTAACGGAAATCGGAAAGTGGAAATTCAGGCAGTTTGTAAAACCTCAAATCGCGATTGGCATGAACCTCTCTTCCTATGATACACTTACCATGAATGATGGCCACGGGCTGGATGGATTTAATGTGTCGGGCTTATCAGGAACCGGACGTCTTTTGCTCACTTTGCAAACTCAGGCATACGCTCCATGGAATTTTATTGGATTTCGTTTTGGTCCATTTCTCAATATAACCATACTTGACATGCTTGGAGATTCTTCCTCAGGGAGTGGAATCAATAAAATTTACTCCCAGATTGGGGTGGGTCTGTTAATAAAGAATGAGAACCTGGTTTTGAATGCATTCCAGATTTCCATTGCCTTCTATCCGTCAATTCCCGGAAAGGACCACAACGCTTTAAAGACAAACTCATTTAGGACAAACGATTTGGGATTCAGGGATTTCGAAATTGGGAAACCAGGCATTGTGACCTTTCAATAAGCTTGAAAAGTGTGAATCATGTAATTATAATTAAGAGTTGTGTAACACATTCCCTCCAAAAGAGAATCAACTTTGTCTTAATATTTCACTTAATAAAACGACAATGAAAAAACCATTTCATCATCTCATCTTCCTATCTATTTTCATGGTCCTACTTTTTGCAGGTTCGGCACAGGCCCAAATTTCAGTACGGTTTAACCTTGGTTCCCCTCCGCAATGGGCTCCTGTTGAACATTATGATGCACGCTACTACTATCTTCCGGATGTAGAAGCCTATTACGATGTTCAATCATCGATGTTTATCTATTATGAAGGTAGAAACTGGGTACACAGATCCTATCTGCCCTACCGATATAGAAATTACAATTTGTACGGTGGTTACAAAGTACCAATGAACAACTATCGTGGCAGTACTCCTTACTCCAATTATAACGAATACAGAACAAAATATTCAAGAGGCCGTAACAGGGAATACCAGCAAACGATTGGGCAGCGTCCTCAAAGAGAAAACGTAAGTTCAAGGTATTACCGTGAAAACAACCAGGCAAACCGGGGACGATACGACAAAAAGGACTATAAAAACAACAATGGAAATAAGAACAATGATCGTCGTAATGAGAGACGAAATGACTAAACATAAACATTAATTAATTCTTTAAACATGAAAACTACTGTATTTTCAATGCTGCTCTTGCTGCTGTTGGCAGGGAGTAATGTATCTGCACAAAACTCCAAGTATTCCGGTTCCAAGTATTCCGAAAGATTTGGCAATACCCTAAACCTGGGTCTAGGAATTGGGGGTTATTCTGGATATTATGGATACATAGGTCATTCTGTGCCTGTCCTGAGTATCAATTACGAATTTGGCGTTGCCAACAATTTTACCCTGGCACCATTTGCCACTTTTTATACCTATCACTATAATTATTACCGCGAGACCGTTATTCCAATAGGTGGAAAAGGAACCTACTATTTTGATCAAATTCTGGGGGCAGGCCAGGACTGGGATTTTTATCTGGCAGGATCATTGGGTTTTGCCATTGTTAACACAAGATGGGACAGTGGTTATTATCAAGATAACAACTACCATACGGTAAATCCCCTGTTTCTTGATTTGCATATTGGAGCGGAATATCACCTTAGTCAAAAGGTTGGCTTATTCCTTGATCTGTCTACGGGAGTATCAACAATTGGCCTTGCATTTCACTAAATAATAAAACCATGGGATCACTTCTTTACATTATTGCAGTAATTCTGATCATTTTTTGGGCTATTGGCTTTTTTGCATACAGCGCAGGCTCAATCATTCACATACTATTAATCATTGCCATCGTGGCGGTATTATTACGTATCATAAAAGGATAATCACCTTCCAAAACCAAAACGGTCATCTGCTTATGGTGACCGTTTTTTTTTGACCAAACTTCATATCTGTTAAGTAATAAAAAACAGACAGCTTCCTGAAATTCTCAGGAAGCCGTCATTCAAATCGCTTTACTAAAACTCTAGTTTACATATTCATTTAAACATCGGCTTAATTTTTTTCTGGTAAAGAATATTCTACTTTTCACGGTACCTAAAGGAAGATCCAGTTTTTCTGCTATTTCCTTGTATTTGTATCCATTTAAGAACAACTGAAATGGCTCCCTGAATTCTTCCTCCAAAAGTGCAATCTTCTTGTAAATCTCCTTTTCTGCGTGAATCGATTCAACAGAAGGATAAAAGTCATCTTTGGAGAAAGAGATATGCAACCTGTTTGATTGACTTTCCAGGGTAGTTTTGGCCTTAATATTACGTCGGTACTCATTGATGAAGGTATTTTTCATAATGGTATACACCCATGCCATCAGGTTGGTATCTGATGAAAACTTGCTCTGGTAGGTAAGCGCCCTTAAAAATGTCTCCTGGACGAGGTCATGCGCTTTGTCTGAATTACTTGTCAAACTTAAGGCGAAATAGAACATTTTGTTCTCCAGACCCGTCAATGAATTCTGAAATTGAATCGTTGTCATGGCACCAATTTAGGTTTCAATGATTAAAATATCGATCTCGCTTATCAAACAGTAATTCAAAGATATCAAATGAATCGAAATATCCAAAGTAAATTTACATATTGTTATATTAATTGTTTATTCATTCTAAATAAAAACAAACATAACATACAGAAAATTAATAATATATATAAAATTAATATGTTAATTATAAATTATATTATTTATTAGATGGTTTTACAAATACCCGTTTATAATTATCAAACGTGTGATATAGCCTATCAAACTTAATAATCAACATATTTAATTATGAAAAAAAAGCCCGGATTCAAATTCCGGGCTTATCATATATATATAAATATTCTGCTTTTAATCCAACTCCAAATCGATGTCAGTTAACTCATACCATGGAAGTCCATGCATGTTAAGTTCATGCATGAAAGGATCGGGATCGAACTCTTCTACGTTGTGCACACCCGGCCTTTTCCATTTTCCTTGCAGGAACATCATGGCGCCGATCATAGCCGGGACCCCGGTCGTATAACTGATGGCCTGCGTGCCAGTTTCAGCAAATGCAGCTTCATGTGAGCAGTTATTGTAAACATAATAGGTTTTCACTTTTCCGTCCTTGATCCCTTTTATCCTGCATCCAATAGAGGTCTCACCCTTATAATTGGCACCCAACTCTTCTGGTTTGGGCAACACGGCTTTCAGAAACTGAATGGGTACAATCTCTTTCCCTTCATAATTAATCGGCTGTATACCAGCCATCCCAATATTTTGAATTACCCTCAAATGGGTCAGATATTCCTGACCAAATGTCATCCAAAAACGTGCCCTGCGAATGGTTGGAAAGTTTATTACCAAAGATTCGAGTTCTTCGTGAAAAATTAAATAGGACTCTTTTTCCCCAATTCGCGGATAGGTAAGCGGTTGATGTATTTCGTGTGGTTCAGTCATTACCCATTCACCATTCTCCCAATACTTACCCTTTTGGGTTACCTCCCTGATATTGATCTCTGGATTGAAATTTGTTGCGAAGGCTTTTCCGTGGTTACCAGCGTTACAGTCGACAATATCAAGATATTGAATTTCATCGAAATGATGCTTTGCTGCATAGGCGGTATAAATACCAGAGACTCCGGGGTCGAAACCGCAACCAAGAATTGCTGTCAAGCCGGCCTTTTCAAATTTTTCCCTATAGGCCCATTGCCATTTGTACTCAAATTTTGCCTCATCCAGTGGCTCATAATTGGCCGTATCCAGATAGGAAACACCTGTCTCAAGGCATGCATCCATGATGGTCAGGTCCTGGTAAGGCAATGCAACATTAACCACTAGATCGGGCTCAAATGATCTGATCAACTGTACAAGTTCAGGTACATTGTCGGCATTTACCCTTGCTGTTTTAAGGCGTTTACAGCCAATTTTGGCAGCAATGGTATCGCATTTTTCTATGGTTCTGCTGGCTAATAAAATCCCGGAAAAAACATCGGGCAACTCGGCCATTTTGTGGGCAACAACGGTACCTACCCCTCCTGCCCCAATTATCAATACTTTTCCCATTACCAAGAATATAATAAATTTTCAGAACTTTTATTTCTAATTACTGATTTAGGGATCATGTCCAATCCATGTTTTCGTCAGTCAAGCTCAGAAGAATCGACCAAAACAATGATATTATTGTTTTGGATTTCAACCACTCCCCCGGTAATTTCAAAATAAATAGTGTTTCCATTCGGCTCCTTTACCTTGATTTTCCCTTTTGCAAGCGAAGATATGGCGGCGGCATGGTTCATTAAAACCTCAAAAGAACCATTGGTTCCTGGGAGTTTTACCAGCTCTGTTTCACCTGAAAAGAGTTTTTTTTCCGGCGTAATGATTTCCAAATACATACATCAATTATTTTGAAATAGACAAAAGAACTCATTTGGATTGGGCCAGGAGCCGCTCTCCTTTTTCAATCGCATCTTCAATGGTTCCCACCATATTGAAGGCTGTTTCAGGATATTGGTCAACGGCGCCATCCATGATGGTATTAAATCCTTTGATGGTATCTTCAATGGAGACCCAAATGCCTTTCATTCCCGTAAATGCCTCCGCTACATGGAATGGCTGAGAGAGAAATCGCTGTACCCTTCTCGCCCTGTGGACGATCAATTTATCAGATTCGGATAATTCATCCATTCCTAAAATGGCAATAATATCCTGCAACTCTTTGTATCGCTGAAGTAATTCTTTGACTCTCAATGCGGTGTTATAATGCAGGTCCCCAATAACGACTGGAGTAAGAATTCTTGAAGTAGAAGCCAGGGGATCAACAGCCGGATAAATGCCCATCTCGGATACTTTTCTGTTCAGAACTGTGGTAGCATCAAGGTGAGAGAAGGTTGTTGCCGGAGCGGGATCGGTCAAGTCATCCGCAGGTACGTATACGGCTTGCACAGAAGTTATTGATCCATATTTGGTTGATGTAATCCGTTCCTGCATCAAACCCATCTCTGTGGCCAATGTAGGTTGGTAACCAACGGCTGAAGGCATCCGGCCCAAAAGCGCTGAAACCTCAGAACCGGCCTGGGTAAAACGGAAAATATTATCGACAAAGAAAAGAATATCATTCCCTTTGCCTTTCTTATCCCCATCCCTGAAATATTCGGCAACGCTCAATCCGGATAAGGCAACCCTGGCACGGGCACCCGGTGGTTCGTTCATCTGTCCAAAAACCAATGTGGCCTTCGATTTTGCAAGCTCTGCCTTATCAACCAACGACAAATCCCAGCCTCCTTTTGCCATATCTTCCTTAAATGCTTTGCCATAGGTGATAACATCAGATTCTATCATCTCGCGCAAAAGATCGTTTCCTTCGCGGGTTCTTTCCCCAACACCTGCAAATACCGACTGTCCGTCATATTTTTTAGCCACATTATTGATAAGTTCCATGATCAAAACCGTTTTGCCAACACCTGCTCCCCCAAAGAGTCCGATCTTTCCACCTTTGGAATATGGCTCGAGTAAGTCGATTACCTTGATTCCGGTATAAAGAATCTCTTGCTCAGTGGATAAATCCTTGTATTTAGGTGGTTGATTATGAATCTCATAAGTTTGATCCTTGGGAATAAATCCAATACCGTCAATACCCTCTCCAATAACATTGAGAAGTCTGCCTTTGATCTGATCCCCAACCGGCATAGAAATTGCCTTTCCGGTAGCTACAACCTTCATACCCCGTGAGAGTCCGTCGGTTGAATCCATGGCAACAGTCCGAACGGTATGTTCCCCAATGTGTTGCTCACATTCGAGAATCAATACCTGTCCGTTGTTCCTGGTTACCTCCAGCGCATCATAGATCTTAGGCAATTTGGCGTTATCCTCTTCAAAACTCACATCAACAACGGGTCCGATGACCTGTATGATTTTTCCTGTGGATTGAGACATATTATTTACTATTTGAAATATTTTCTAATTTTTAACCAAATGGTTGCTATCAACCGCGATTTAAGAATTTTGTAAAGCATTTGCCCCACTGACTATTTCCAGTATTTCACCAGTAATTGCCGATTGTCGTGCTTTGTTGTACTGTAGATTCAGTTCGCGAACCAATTCTGATGCATTGTCAGTGGCTTTGTGCATGGCAGTCATCCTGGCGCCATGTTCTGAAGCCACTGAATCCAATAATGCTTTGTAAAATTGGATCTTAAGGGACTTCGGAACTACCGTTTCCATTATTTCCTGCACGTTTGGTTCGAATATATAATTGCTAAAATAGTGGTGAGTGTCTGCATTATGGGAAGGCTCCTCACTGATTTCAACTGGCAAAAATTGCTCAACCATCAATTTCTGGACGGCAGCATTTTTGAATTGATTGTATACCAAATCAATACGGTCATACTCGCCATTCGAAAAGGAATTCATCAAATCCTGGGCGACAACTTCTGCACGCTTGTATTGAAGTCCATCATACAACTTTGGCAAGGTACCTGAAACAGAAATGTTTTTTGCTTTTAAGCCATCTACTCCCTTTTTCCCAATGGCGAGCACATCGACCTTGCCCTTTTGGTAATAGTCGGCATAGGCAGTTGCAAGCAATTCTTCAACTTTCTTAACAACATTTGCATTAAAACCACCACATAGACCTCTGTTTGAGGTAATTGCAACAATTAGAACCTTATTGGTTTCCTTGCGTCCGGCATATTTGTTTTCAAAATCGGAAGCGTCATTTTGTTCAACCAGGTTAATCAGAATATCATGCAATTTTTCGGCATAAGGCCGTATTTGAATGATGGCATCCTGGGCCTTACGCAACTTGGCTGCAGAGACCATTTTCATGGCCCTCGTTACCTGTTGGGTCGATTTCACCGACACAATCCGGAGTCGCATCTCTTTTAGATTTGCCATCTGACAATATTTTGCTTCAAAATACCCATATTAATACACAAAATTTTGAACTGTTTTTTTAGCAGCCAGTTCAAGCGTTTTGGTTATCTCGTCATTGAGTTCACCAAGACTTAATTGATGCAAAACTGCGGAATATTGGGTAGCAAGCAGTTGCAAATAGTCCTTTTCGAAATCCCTGATTTTTTCTTTAGGTACATCCATCAAGAGCCCTTGGGTTCCGCAATAGAGTATGGCAATCTGTTCCTCAACTGTCATTGGTGATGCACTCCCCTGTTTGAGGATTTCCACGTTCCTCGCCCCTTTCTCAAGCACAGATTTTGTAGCTGCATCCAGATCAGACCCAAATTTTGAAAAGGCTTCGAGTTCCCTGAATTCGGCCTGAGACAGTTTCAGTGTACCTGCCACCTTCTTCATGGATTTTATCTGTGCATTTCCCCCAACACGGGATACCGAGATACCAACGTTGATGGCGGGTTTGATGCCGGCATTGAAAAGATGCGACTCAAGGAAAATCTGTCCGTCGGTGATGGAGATAACGTTGGTCGGAATATATGCTGAAACGTCGCCATCCTGGGTCTCGATGATAGGAAGCGCTGTTAATGAACCCCCTCCTTTTATGAGATGCCTGATAGATTCCGGAACGTCATTCATTTGCTGGGCTACTGCCAGTGTATCATTGATTTTCGCAGATCTTTCCAGTAACCTGGAATGCAAATAGAAAATATCACCCGGATAAGCTTCACGACCGGGTGGCCTGCGAAGCAACAAAGATACCTCCCGATAGGATACAGCCTGTTTGGAAAGATCATCATAAACAATCAAGGCCGCATTCCCGCAATCCCTGAAGAATTCGCCGATTGCAGCGCCTGCAAATGGGGCATAAAATTGCAAGGCCGCAGGATCAGAAGCCGTTGACATCACGATAACCGTATAATCCATAGCACCATGTTCCAGGAGGGTTTTGGCAATGTTGGCCACAGTCGATCCTTTTTGACCAATGGCCACGTAAATGCAATAAACCGGTTCGCCTTTCTTGTAAAACTCTTTCTGATTGATGATGGTGTCAATGGCAATGGTGGTCTTGCCAGTCTGGCGGTCACCAATGATCAATTCACGTTGGCCCCTTCCAATGGGGATCATAGAATCAATTGCCTTAATACCCGTTTGAAGTGGTTCAGAGACCGGCTGACGGTAAATTACACTGGGAGCCTTGCGCTCTAACGGCATTTCATACAATTGTCCTGTAATCGGCCCTTTGCCATCCAAAGGTTCACCCAAAGTATTGATTACACGACCCAAAAGCCCTTCACCTACCTGGATGGAAGCAATTTTATTGGATCTTTTTACACTGTCACCCTCTTTGATTTTTTCGGTAGGTCCCAAAAGGACACAACCTACGTTGTCCTCTTCAAGGTTCAAAACGATACCAGCGACCCCGCTATCGAACTCAACCATTTCATTCGATTGAACATTGGATAATCCGTAAACCCTGGCAATCCCATCGCCTACCTGCAAAACTGTACCTACTTCTTCGAGTTCGGCTACCGTTTTGAAGCCATCCAACTGTTGCTTTAAAATTTCAGATACTTCAGCAGGTTTTAATCCAGCCATAATCTTCTATTTAATTTTTAATATAACTTACCAATTCCCTTCTCATCTTTTTCAGCTGGGTGGATACAGATGCGTCCAACTGCTGATCTTCTACCTTCAGGATAAATCCTCCAAGTAAATTTTCGTCCACCATCGTCATTACCTCTGCTTTACTTCCAAAATGAACCTGGATAATTTGGTTAAATTTCTGTAATTGAGTATTATCCAATTCTATGGCAGTGGTCAGTTTGGCAGACTTAATTCCAGTTAGTTTGCTGAAAAGAGACTGAAAATTCAAACACATTTCCAACAGAAATACCTCTCTGTTGTTCTTCAATAGCAGATGAAGAAAATCCATGGTGAGCTGCTGACATTGATCCTTGAAAATCTTATTCAGAAATTCACCTTTCCCCTTTGCTTTGACAACAGGACTTGACAGTAACTCTTTAAATCTGGGTTGTGTTTGCAGCAGATGAAGCAAGAAATCGATATCCTTTTTTATATCATCCAACAAATTTCTTTCAACAGCAGAAGAAAAAAGTGCCTTTGCGTAGCGTACTGATATTTTACTTTCGTTCAATTTTTTTCGATTTGATAAACTAACAATCTGATTTTATCAGCTCCTAATTTAATTTGATGTTTTCCAAATAGTTGGCCACCAAGTCCTTCTGCTTTTTATTGTCTGAAAGATGTTCTTTTAATATTTTTTCGGCAATCTCGATAGAAAAGGAAGAGATGACCGATTTCATTTCATTCACTGCTTCACTTCTCTCCCTGGCAATGGCAGATTTTGCCTCTTCCATCACTTTATTTGCCTCAACCACAGCCACATTTTTTGCCTCCCTGACGATAGAATCTTTCAATTCCCTGGCCTCTTTTACGATTCTTTCCCTTTCCATCATGGCTTCTTTCAGCAGTTTTTCGTTACCTGCTTGTAATTTCACCATTTCACTTTTTGCAAGTTCTGCTGATTTAAGCGCTTTCTCAATTGAATCCTCCCTTGCGGAGAGCGCCGTCAATATGGGTTTCCAGGCAAATTTGCCAAGTAGCCACATCAATAGGGAGAATGAGAGCACCATCCAGAACAACAGACCAAAATCAGGCATTACAAGACCCATGGGATTGAAAATTTAAAAATTAATACTAAAGGCAGCGTTGACACTAATCTAAACAAAAAGTATCAACAAGCAAATTACCATTGCGAAGAAAGCTGCTCCTTCAATCAGGGCTGCTGAAACGATCATGTTGGAACGGATATCCCCAGCTGCTTCGGGTTGACGGGCAATTGCTTCAACAGCTCCTCCCCCAATCCGTCCAATTCCGATACCTGCACCAATAGCCGCCAATCCGGCACCAATTCCTGCTCCCAATTTCGCCAATGCAACATTGGCCACAACTTCTAAGATCACACCTAATGTAAACATATTTACTTACTTTTAAAGTTATTAAATTCCTGTGTATAAGTATTTTAAATATAAAACAAAATAATTTCAATGACTTTCACTTGCATGTCCTTCATGCTGTTCCAGAGCCATACTTATGTACAATGCCGAAAGAAGGGTAAATACATAGGCCTGAATAAAGGCCACCAACAACTCCAACAATCCCATAAAAATGGTGAACAGGATGGTAATAATAGAAACACCATAACCTGCAAACAGACTTCTCTCACCAAAAATGAAAATCAGACTATAAAAACCCAAGGCAATGATGTGACCTGCTGTAATGTTCGCGAAGAGCCGCAACATCAAAACGAAGGGCTTAGTAAAAACACCCATGATTTCGACGATGGGCATCAAAGGAATGGGAACCTTTAACCACCAGGGAATTCCCGGCGCATTTACAATGTGCATGTAATAATCTTTGGAGCCACTGAACAAAATGATGACAAAAGTGAATAGCGCCAATACCATTGTAACAGCAATATTACCGGTAAGGTTAGCCCCTCCCGGAAGTATTGGTATCAATCCCATTAGATTGTTAATCAGTATAAAGAAAAATACTGTAAGCAAATACGGAAGATATTTTCTATACTTTTCTTCGCCAATGGATGCTTTGACCACATCGTCGCGTACAAAAATTACAATCGGTTCAAGCCAACTTTGCAAACCTTTCGGGGCCCTGTCGATTCCTTCCTTGTATCGCCTGGCAATAGATGAGAAGATCAGCATTAAAAAGAGGATGCTGAAAAAAAGAGACATTACATTTTTCGTAATCGAAAAATCAAACGGCCTCTTTTCTGTGCCGTCTGAGGCTACTTCAACTACTTTTCCCTTGTATTTTGATTCTTCGCCGGCAATGCGAAAACCTGAATAACTTTCTGTTCCGTGATGGAATTTATTGGAGATAAAAAAATGAAAGCCCGATTGAGCGCTGTATAAAATTACAGGTAAAGGAATGCTTACATGGGTTTCTCCAAATTTAGCAATATGCCACTCATAAGAGTCGGCTATATGCTCCATGATCAGTTTACTTGCATTGAATTTTTCGCTGGCAGGTTCAGTACCCGCAATTTTGTGTTCCTGAGCTTTTGTCGTCAAAATTGAGGACGTACCTAGAGCATAGAGGATTATAAATATTCTAAAAGCCTTGAGCATTTCTGATTTTTTGTGCGACAAATTTAATTTTTTAATTTGAAGAATTTGGATTTTTTTTGAGAAAATTCGAAATTTCCACGACTTCAAAAATTGTGAAAGCCAAATAGAGCGTTAAAAACGTAACGACAAAGTTGATCGCGCCGGATCGGTCGAATAACAAACAAACCAGAATAAATACAAGGTAAATGAAGAGCCTCACTGACATGAGGGATAAATAGGTTGTACTGAATTTCCTGGAGTTCTGTTCTCTTGCATTCATCAGCTTCAAATGGCTGAAAACTGTCATCAACGCTATTAAACCAAATTGAAGCGGGAAGATCTTCAGATAATATTCCTTTAACAGAGTATCAAACAATATTATGGAAGCGCCGATCAAAACCAGGCTAAATAGAAATGTCTTTTTAAGGAAAAATCGTTTTTCTTTGCCAATCATATCAAAAGAAAATAAAGATGTGAGTTACTTGGAGAAAATGGTTTTAAAAAAAAGGTAGAGCGATAAAATGGCCGCGAGAATAATCAATATGATGGTGAAAATTTGAGTTTCAAAATGAAAGTAACCATCCAGCCACTTTCCTCCAAAGGCTCCAATCACAACAAGTACGATCATTTGAAAGACCAATCCAAAATACTTTGCATAGGATCTCATGTAATCAAATTTATTGTCTTCTGCCATTTTTACCATTGATTAAATCAATTTTTTGAATTCTGCTGCATGGAAGGCCAGTTCACCAATTTGTTCAATAGTGAGCGATTTACAGTTAAAGCGTGCATCGTAATATATTTCGTCAGAAAATTTAGCCCTGAAATTGTCCCTGAACTTCGACCGCTGCATATCCCTTTCCATGACAAACTTCCTGGCTTCGGCAAGCGGGATACCCTTCTGTGAACTTACAACCCCCGATTTCCACGACAGGGGCGCTTCAAGATACAAATGAAGTGATTTTGGGATGTTCCAGGCAATCGCTCCCCCGCCCCTCCCAACGATGATTACGTGTCCTTCACTAGCCAGGTGTTGAATTACATCATGGATGACTTTCTTGATGTTTGCATTTCGGACATGGTAGGTCTCAGTAAAAGAGGCTACCAGGTCTTGTAATACACCGCTTTCCCTGGCTTTAACATAACTTTCCACATCTCGCGGATTCATTTTCAGCTCCTCGGATGTTTTTAACAGGATCTCTTTGTTTACCCATTTCCATTTGGGCGCATGGCCATCCCTGACCATTTTCTTGTTTAGTTTGTTCATCAGCATCTCTGCAATGTCATTCCCCGGACAGCCGCATTCCCTGGAAATAGTTATAACCGGACCCTGATGGGCCAGTCTGGATGAAGAAAGTTCCAACCGGTCCCCCATGTACTTTAAAAATAGATTTTCCATTTCAATCAAGATAACGTTTGGTTAAATCCTCATATGAATCAATCCTTCTGTCTCTTAAAAATGGCCACCATCTTCTGACATTTTCAGAATGAAACAGGTCAACATCTGCAATAAGATTACTATCTTCAGACTCAGGTGCCAATGCCAGAAATTCACCCTGAGGACCTGCGATAAAACTATTTCCCCAAAATTTAATTCCTTGTGTATTCTTTGAATAATCGGGTTCAACTCCTGTACGATTAACAGATATTAATGGAATACCATTGGCAATCGCATGTCCTCGCTGAACTGTGAGCCACGCATCCAGTTGTCTTTTTTGTTCAGGTTCAGTGTCATTGCAGCTCCAGCCAATTGCAGTCGGATAAATCAGGATTTGAGCTCCGGCAAGCGCCATAAGCCGCGCAGCTTCAGGGTACCATTGGTCCCAGCAGACCAATACCCCCAATTTTCCTACTGAAGTTTGAATAGGCTTGAAACCAAGGTCTCCTGGTGTGAAATAGAATTTCTCATAATAGTTGGGATCATCCGGAATGTGCATTTTGCGATAAGTCCCGGCAATCGAGCCATCCTTTTCGAAAACTACCGCTGTATTGTGGTACAAACCCGCTGCCCGCTTCTCGAAAAGTGACGTAACCAATACAATCTGTAGCTTTCTGGCAAGTTCACTGTAATATTCGGAAGTATTTCCCGGAACGGGTTCAGCAAAATCAAAATTGGCCGTATCTTCCACCTGGCAGAAATAAAGGGAATCATGCAGTTCCTGCAAAACAACCAATTCAGCACCTTCCGAAGCGCATTTTGTAATACTATCGGTCAGTTTCTTCCTGTTCAACCCTTTATCAGAAGAGTTGGATTGCTGGATAAGGGCTACTTTTAGCATATCATTGATTAGTAGGTAATATTACAGTTTTAAATTACACCGAGTGGTAGCTGCATGGTTACACAGTGAAGCGATCCATGCTGCTTTATCAACGCGGAGCACTCGACACCAACTACCTCACGGTCAGGAAATGCCTTTTGCAGGCCCGTTCTGGCAATTTCATCCTTTGCAGTTGAATAGAATGGCATCAGCACTTTATTATTGATAATCAAAAAATTGGCATAGGTTGCAGGCAACCTGTTACCAGCATCGTCCTCCACATAATCAGCCATGGGAAGCGCTATCAACTCATACGGTCTTCCGTCGAGCGTTTTAAACGATCTAATCTCCTCCTCCATTTGCTTAAGCTGAAGATAATGCTCATCCGAAGGATCGCTGCATTTGACATAAGCGATGCACTTCTCATGACAAAACCGTACCAAAGTATCTATGTGGCTATCGGTGTCATCCCCTGCCAGATAACCGGAGGATAGCCACAGAATCCGCTCAAGATCAAACACTTTAATCAGAAAAGACTCTATCTCCGGTTTCGACATCTGTTGATTTCTGTTCTTTGAAAGCAGGCAGGCCTCGGTGGTAAGCATCGTTCCTAACCCATCTGTCTCGAAACTGCCTCCTTCAAAAACAAAATTCATGCAATTCATGTACCTGACATTTCCAGAGAAAAGCCCGGATTTAAACATTTGAAAAGTGATTTGATTATCCAGCCAGGCAGGAAACTTCAATCCCCAACCATTAAACTGGAAATCATACAAT
>Ga0172379_10006175_pt1 | contig 16229 bp, 12 predicted proteins | sample GrowelOW334metaG_FD_119756 | JGI IMG/M metagenome (GOLD analysis project Ga0172379, IMG submission 119756) | Groundwater microbial communities from an aquifer near a municipal landfill in Southern Ontario, Canada - Groundwater well OW334 metaG | ecosystem: Environmental > Aquatic > Deep... | reverse complement strand
CTTTTCGTTCAAAATCTTAAAAACGATATTTCCGCCATTTCAACGCGCGTATCTCGCCTCACAGACGCCTATCTAGCGGAAGCACTGGAGCTTGGCGACTATCTGGAGCGCAAGAACGCGTTAATGGCGGAAAAACGCACGCTGGAGGAGAAATTGAGCGATTTTGAACGCAAAGGTAATCATTGGCTCGAACTCATGCGAAACTGGATTATAGAGGCCAACCAAGCCGTTAATCTCATCGAACAAGAAAATCTGGGAGAACAAAAAGATTTTCTTGTTCGTATCGGCTCGAACCGCCGCCTTGCGGCGGGCGTGCTTTCTTCGGATTTCAAAATGCCTTGGCAATTCTTGGCGGGAATGCCTGCTCACGCCCGCGCCGTAGGCGCGGACGTGGCTAATTCCGAATCAAATCAAATTTGGTGGACCTACGGAGAGTCGAACTCCGACCTCGTCCATGCCATGGACGCGTTCTACCGCTGAACTATAGGCCCCTTCTTCCCCACTCTACTACAAATCTTTTGTGGACCATAGCGGAGTCGAACCGCTTACCTCGTCAATGCGAATGACGCGCTCTACCAGTTGAGCTAATGGCCCGTACGGGCGATTCTATCACAAACGAAAATGGTTTTCATCGGGCCGCCGGGAATTGAACCCGGTCTATATCCACCCCATGGATACGTACTGCCGGTATACTACGGCCCGCTTGAGGAGATGTTCTCTGTCGGGCCGCCGGGAATTGAACCCGGTCTACACGAACCCGAATCGTGCGTACTACCGGCATACTCCGGCCCGACACAGAACACCTCCCGTTTTGTGGTCAGGAATAATTTGCTCGTCGTCACTCGCAAATTTTCACGACCCTGCCTCGCGGTTTTGTCTGCTGACAAAACATCACCACAGGAGTACTTCCAATCTCTAATCGCTTCGCTCAAGAGATTTAGGTCGCGCTCCGGCCCGCACACGCAAGCAAAAAGCTAAGCAGTTCGCTTTTTGCTTGCTTGTGCGCTCTGCAGGGATTGAACCTGCGACCTTACGCGTGTGAAGCGTACGCTCTAACCAACTGAGCTAAGAGCGCGAACTATCCTAACCAAAGCCGACGCTCTCGGTCGGCTCCCCGACTGTGACGTCGGGGCTGAGCTAAGAGCGCGTGCACACCTCACGATACCAGATATCGAGCTATATTCCCAGATTAGCGAGCGTGAGTATCACCTCCCTGATCGGGAGTGAGAAGCCGATGTTCTGAGAGCCCTGCACCATCGCCACGTTTACGCCGATCGCCTCACCCGAGAGATTGACCAAAGGGCCGCCTGAATTGCCCGGGTTAATAGCCGCGTCGGTCTGGATCACGCCCTTCAAGGTCTCAGTGCCGCCCTGATCGTTTGCAGCCGTAATGGTACGGTCGAGCCCCGAGATGACACCGACCGACACTGAGTTGCTGTACTGCCCGAGCGCATTCCCTACGGCAAAGACCGACTGCGCAAGCTGCGGGCTCGACGAGTCGAGCGGCACGCTTGAGTATCCACTCCCCTCGATCTTCACGATCGCGAGGTCTTGTGTCGGAGAGCGCCAGACCACCGTACCGCTCTTCTGTTTGCCGCTTGCAAGCAGCACGGTGTACGTCGCGTTCGCGTCTGGTACGACGTGCTTGTTGGTGATGATGTAGCCGCTACTACGCACGATGAAGCCGGTGCCGGCAGAGACTTGCTGCGTCGTCGTCCCAACCTGCTGATAGACCGGCACTTGCAGCCCGAAGCCTTGGAAGAACGGATCATTACCAAACGGATTCTCATAGGTCACCTGGAGCTTCGGCACGACGCGGGTCTCGACGATTGAGACGACAGCGGGAGTCACTCTCGCGACTGCGTCTTGTAGCGATTGGCTCTGCGACTTCTGTGCGACCTGCTGGCGCCGCGCGAGCTCGGCGATGTTCGCCGCAGTACTTGAGGCGGTTAGGCTGGCGGTGTTTGCAAGCTCGCCGATAGAGATTTGCAGATCAGTAACCGAACGCGAGAGGCGCGTAATCTGGCCCTGCTCGTACAGGAGAGCGCCGACCAGTGCGACAAGCGCCAGAAACCCTGCGAGCAAGAGTGTGGTGTTGCTTCTCATGCGCTATATAATACTCCAAAATCGGATAGATATTTCACCTGGGTGGACCGTACAGGACCGCGATTACGCTTTTCTTCCGCAACTCAAAACCTCGCCGTCGCTCGGTTTTGGTCGTGTCCGCGACTCGCGACCCGCCGTGCTCGGCGGGTACCCCGCTCCGTCTTTCGAATCCTGTACGGCCCTACAAAACAATAGTCGCCGGACGCTTTCGCATCCGGCTCCTTTGTTTTGTGGACTCTAGCTTAACATTCTGGAACTCCTTCGCGCTAGAGGCGTTCCAGCTCTCTGAAATCTTAAGAGGGGTCGAAAAGGCTGGTTTTGGTGAGCATTCGAGGGTCTTACGCTAGTACTGTAATGAATTAGGATACTCTCAACAACCGCCAGTTCATGGAGTTCACCCCGTCCTTCTACCAGATCACCGTGGCCCTCCCAGGCGATAATTAGGGGTTGGCTAGAGCTTATAAATCTTATGGACGAGGGTTTTAATACCCGTCTCAATTTTTGAATACTCAGTACCATGTTCTTTATGGAAGCGGTCGTTTATGCTCTGAAAACTTGAAAGCATAAGTTCTCCAGCAGTAAGGTAGTCCTGATACTCCATCAAGAGCTTCTTTAGTTCTGCCGCCAATGCTGAAGCTTTTCGAGGAAAAGAAATCTTTACTTGTTCCTCGATAGAGGAGACCTCCAATTCTAAAAAGTGGAATGCGAGGACGATGCTATCGCGATCTGCTGTTGTAAAAGTTCCCACTCCGTACGCAGTAGATATGATGTCCTTCACTTTGGAGATGCTGATAATCAAAGCTTTCAAATCGTCCACGACGTATGCTTTGATATCTCTGTTATCGTCAATTGCTTTCTTGATTATGAAAGGAACCCACAGACCAAGACCCAATGCAAGAAGAAAGTTCAATACATCAAATATCTTTACTTCAGAGTCGAACTTTATAAATGGAAAATGGAGGACCGAGAAACCAAAGAGAGCGCCTACTCCGAAGACGACACCTACTCCGAGCGCTACGATGATCCCCTTGGAGCTCATACTTTGCGTGGATTTTTTATTTCATTGAGAATCTTTTCGAGGCGTATTGGATTCTCGTCAGACTTGAACTGTATATGCTTCAACAGAACATCTGCGCCACCGTGCGTGGTAGAAAGCTTCCCAAAAGAACCAGAAACAAAAGAGGATGGATAGCCCCACACCTTATCTAGATCGATGAAAAGAATGTAGTTTCCCTTTGCGGCTTTCTCAAACTTTGCTTGAAGTATTTCCTCCAGAAATTGCTGGCCAGAATTCTCTCCATCCTTTCGATACCTTGCCCCAAGGTTGTCGGCAAAGTCTTTCGCGATAATGATTTTGTCTGCGATTTCCATGGATTATTTGACTAATTCCCAATGAAGGAATGTGCCGTTTAAGTTGTGGTTAAGCTGTTCACTTGTTCCAGTTTTCAAGTCGATTCTAACATCATTCGTGATGATATAAAAGGATCTGAATCTAGGCGATTTTGAGTGGTCGATGATTTGTGGAATACCTTTGCCGCGGAGGGCGTTATCCTTATCTATACGCGACTGAAGCTTGCCGCTGAGTAGTTCTGGTACCAACTTTATGTTGGGGTAAAGCACGGTACCTTTCAAGCGTTGTTTTATTTTATCTTGAATAACGGCGCTTTTAAAGATGCCCACACCCACGTCCACGAAAGAGTACGAGGACACTTTTTCATTCGGATTGCTGTAAACGTATATCCACCACTTGCATTTTCCTGCGCTGGAAAGATCGGCATGGTTGTTCGTATTCGACATACACTCAATTAATATCTCGTATAGAGCCTCAAATGGTCGAGAATTCTGCGATACATGGCGAATACCAGTTAAGGATGCACTTTTGGCTATCTTGGGAGAAACTTTAAAGTTATCCTCCTTGTGGAGGAGATTTTCTTTGTTGATGTGCGCATCGTTCCAGTCATGACGAACGTGTTCCAAAAATCCAGATTCCATGAAGAGCTTATTTAGCTCTGGCTTAGCGGGAGCAGTTCCCCTGTAGTTCCCACCGTGTGTGAAGTCACTGTCTTTAATGCTCGCCACCAAAAGAGCAATAGCGTCTGCAGTTAAAATCTCCACTTCAGAAATATCAAAACCGACATTTTCTCCCTTCGCAAACATGCGCTCGGCGCTCTCAAAATACTTAAGCACTTCGTTCGTATTACTTATGAGGGAGAATTGTTTTGGGGCAACAAGCCGTATGAACGGCTGTTGAGCACGTCTGCGCTTTTCCCGAAAAACGCTATAACTTACTGCTATTCTCGACCTTTTTCTATTCTTCCATTTAGAAGTATGCCTCTTGGCGGCATACCTTGCCTTCATCGCGGAGAAGCGTTTCCAGGCGGCTGTTGTGTAAAAACGCCTCATTTTATAGTTTAGCGATCTGCGAGCATCATCGAGCCATTGTACAATGGCTTGGCAGAACCGAATAAGTGGCGATGGGCTCTCGGTTTCACAAGTGGGTGAACTCGCGAAACTCGGACGAAGAATGTACGGAAACTCACTCCAGAAACTCTAACAGAGGGATTGTCATTTCTAACCTTTAGTAGAGCCATTATTTTCATCTTTGGTCAGAAATAACCATCAATTTACGGAGTGAAAACCCCGAATTTCTTTACACAAAATGAGGATTTTAGCGAGTCAAAAACTCCTAGTTCTAGAGTCATTTTAGGTGCCTTTCTCAATACCGCTGTGATGCCGTCCCATTATGAAAATCTTTGCTAGAATAAAGCCACACACAAAGATATGGAACTCATATGGCAGATGTGGGGAGCGGTTAGGCTATTCCACAAGAATCTCACTGAAGACGCTTTTTCTGACTTCATTCATCAGGGAGACCACACCGCAATAATGGAATCCGTTGAAACTATGGCTCATCTCGAGGAGGCTTTCTTCCATGACCACACATCTGCTTTCGACAAGACTACGGGTACACCTAAACCAAGGCGGGTTTGGAGACAGCATCTTTGGGCTCACCTATTCGACAAGTACGGGAATCAAGCCGAAAAGCATCTTGCGGGTAAGGTGAAAAACCCACACGGAACGATACCTTCATATGGCGTAGAGAGCACGAAGAAATCGGACTTTGTTAACAACCTCATTGAAGCATGTATTAAGAATGGATTCTTAGATGAAGATTCAGAAGAAAGGATATTTCTGACCATTACGGAGAAAGGTCTCAAGTTTAAGGGTGTGGACGGACTTTTCGTCGAATGGGCAAAATACTTGAAACCACTCGGAGTAGCGGGTTTAGTTGGTGGCATCTGGGCCCTACTCGAGCTTACCCCTCATCTAGATAATCTCTTCAAGAGTGGTCAGTAGTTCTCTGCTTGGCAGACCCACTGTCCACCTCTATAACTCTCCATATCCTATGCACTCGACTTTGGTCTGTGGTCAACGTCCTTTTCTTCCTCGAGATCTTCCAACCGCTGTTCTATGTTTTCTATGGCCATTTTCTGCCCGAAGGCCATAAGGCCTATTATCACTACCGCAATGATGAGTATCCATTCCATAGACTATTTCGCAGTGAAATTCGTACTAGTCGTAAGTCCGTTTGTGCTGAATGTGATGGAGTGCTCGCCCACGGTCTTTATCTCGTAACTGAAGGGGTAAAATGACGTCTGACGCTTCTGCCCGTTCACATATATCGGCGTTACGTTCCCTGTACCGTTAATCATCTTATTCTGAGATGCGTCCGTGGTCGTTACCTCCACCACAGCAGTTCTTGTTGGCTCCCCGTCCTCGCCGTACACGACTGCGCCTATGTATATCTCATTCTCGGGGTTTCCATACTGATCGAAATTGGGCGAGGTGCTGTGCGGCCTGTTCAAGCCCTTGGTCGCTATCGGATTTATGATTTCTATGCGTGCTTTAGATTGGTTCGTGGGCATCGCAGCCGATTCTATTGGTGTCGGTACGAGCGTCGTGGTCGGCGGAGGAACGGGGATAGGAGTTGGTTCTAACACTGAAACCAGAGCTGGCGTATCTACTGTGAAAGAAACTAAAAGGTCTACAAAAGCACTTGCTGGTGTAGCGGGTGATTGCTGGACCACGTTTATCAGACTCTCTGCTTGGATGATAGTTATGCTTGAAAAAGCAGTTATGAGTGGAACGAAAACGCTTGCTGGAGTAGTGATAGACGATTGGACGACTTGAATAAGACTTCTCGCCTGTTCAGAAGTAAGGGCCGCGGCTGACGATACGGAGGGAATCAAAAAAATGACTGCAAGAACCAACGTAAATAGTTTTTTCATAGCGGCCAGTATGAGTTTGTAATGCTGGGCGCGGGTACGCACAGAACCCCGCGCCAGCTAAGCCTTGCGGCTCCATGCCCCTTTCGGAACATGACCCATGGAAGAGTCGCTGAACGCGGGGTTCAGTATCTTCCATGGGATTCCTAGACCATGCCGAGCATTTCTACTCGGTTTAGGTCTCTACCCTTTCGGGCTATTCGGTTTGCACGTTGTAACGATACCATAGCGAACCGTCGGGATACAGTAAACATGCTACAGTCAAGGGCATAAATATGATCGTGCAAGAACTAGCGCAAAGAGCGGTTTTAGAGGCCCTTGAGGGCAAAATTGAGGCTTTAAAGGGCTCTGGAGAGCTTCGTGAGGGCATGGTGCTTGAACTAGTTTTATGGGACGACCTGAGTATAAATTTCCCATCAGTGTTTATGGCGGCGGCAAAAGAAGAAATCGCTTTAGCTATTTCTCAAGCCACGGAGAAATCGAACGGTCGCTTCACACTTGAGACGATTAAGCCGTCTACCAGAAAACGCTCGGGTGTGTTTTATGCCGCAACAGGAGTATCCGAGAGCGTCGCTGAGGAAGCCCCTTTGCTTTTTTGGCGGATACGATATTCCGAGAAATATAAGCTCAATAATTTACTCATTGAGAAAGAGCATATCTTCTGGTTAACTCCTGAAACTCTGATCTATAAGCCGTCAGATAAGGTGGCCGTTTGTTTCCACAAGAAAGATGCTGTTAACTACAAACTGCTCAAGTTCTTTGCAAATCACGATGGTAAAACAGACAGAAAAGACATAGCTACGGAGATTGGCACCACTCCAGAAAATGTCTCGGTGGAGGTGTCCAAATTGCGTAAGGCAGTGCACCAGTCTATTGGCTTAGGCGAGAAGGCATTTATTGTTAGCGAGCCAGGATATGGGCTTGAGGAGCATATAAAAATTGAAGAGCGCTAGCTACAGTTGATATCTGAAAAAATCTTTCAGAAGTTAGAGCTCGTTTCACTCGCACGCTGTAGTCAACTGTAGTGCAGCTGTAGCGACTCATCCGCCAGAATTAGGTGGTGGAACAAGCCGCACACAACCTAAAGAACCGAATTCACTCTTCCGAGGAAACGGCCGTCGATGTTATCACGCCTAGACGGTACAATGACCAGAGGTCATCAACATGCTTTGCGTCGGAAGATCAAGCACTAGAATATCTTGCTGAGGTTCTTGTAGAGGCCTACTTCGCACAGAAACACCATGAACGCACCAACAACCGCTAACAGGAAGCTGGCAGTGCTCTATTGTCGCGTATCGACAATCGAGCAGGCTGAAGAAGGCAACTCGCTTGTAACTCAAGAGAGGGCTTGTCGAGAGTATGCAGATAAGAATGGTTATGACGTTGCGCGAGTGTTTATAGAGCGAGGTGAAAGCGCAAAGACGGCGAACCGCACCGAGCTACTTAAGCTTCTTGAATACTCTTCTCAAAAGAAAAATGCTGTCGTCGCAATCATTGTGTACAAGATTGATCGACTCTCTCGCAACACCGACGACTATAGCCAATTACGCCTCATGCTTAAACGTTATGGGGTGAGCATACGTTCGACAAGTGAACAGATCGAGGATACACCAGTTGGAAGGTTCATGGAGAACACCATGGCAAATATTGCACAGTTCGACAACGACATACGCGCGGAGCGATGCTCGAATGGGATGCGCGAGGCTGTACGTGAAGGCCGTTATGTCTGGGGAGCTCCTGTCGGCATGTCAAATGTGCGTGTCGCTGACAAAGCAACAATTGCACCAAATGAGATGGCCCCCCTTGTCAGACGAGCGTTTGAGCTCGTTGCGACGGCAATATATCCGACCGATGAAGTGTGGAAGATGGTCTGCAAAGAAGGATTACTCAAGAAGAACGGTAGACCTCCATCCAGAAATTACTTCTACGAAATGCTCCGTAACGAGCTTTATATGGGCTGGGTTGAAAAGTTTGGGGAACGCCACAAAGGAATGTTCGAGGCCGTAGTGAGCGAAGATCTGTTCGCTCAGGTGCAACGTATTCTCAAGAACAAGGGGCACAAGGTGGCGCAATACAAAACCGACAATCCTGAATTTCCTCTACGACGTTTCGTATTAAACCCTTCGGGCCTGAAACTTACTGGAAGCTTTGCGAAGGGTAAATATCCCTCGTATCGCTTCAATGGAGCGAGTGGCAACTACGAACGCGACGAACTAGAGCGTCGCTTTGCATTGCATATGGACTCCTACCGCTTTGAGCCTTCACAGATCACGAAACTGAAGCGACTCGTCGAGCGTGAATTTCATCATGCTACTGAAGATGAACGAAAAGAAGTTCAAGCGCTCGAGGCTCGCCTCAAGGAGCTGGAAGATCAGCAGACCGCGCTCATACAGAAAAACCTTAAGGGTGTCCTGAGCGATGCCATACTTACGCGAGAACTAGCACGTATTGAGGCGGCAGAAATAGCCACGCGAACAGCCCTTGCTCTTAAGGCAACGTTCAATGGCTCTCCCGAGGAAGCTGTAGCATTCGTCTCAGAGTATCTGGAGCAGCCGAGCGCTGTGTGGAAAAAGTCAGGGATATCAACACAAACGAAGCTTCAATGGTTCCAATTCCCGTCAGGTACGACCTTCGACGGCAAAAAATTTGGAACTCCTGAATTATCGCGTGTTTTCAAGGCGAAAGACCTAATTCTATCGCCCTTGTCTGCTAGTGTGGACCGTACAGGATTCGAACCTGCGACCCCCTCGTTGCAAACGAGGTGCTCTACCAACTGAGCTAACGGCCCATATGTATAAAGGTATCATTATCTGACTAAAAATAAAAACCGCGGAGAGGGATAGACCTCTGCCGCGGTACCGCTTTGCTGTAGCTGACCCTATCTAAGTCTCTTCGGCTTCGCCAGCCTACTTGCTATCGGACCGGTCTCTACAAGCACCGGGTGTCGAGTCATACCCTCGAACACACTGGTCATCGGCGCGGCAGGCTGATCATTCCTGCCTCCTGTCCGCTTTCCCGCCACTACAGCGAGAGTATCTTACCGCCCGAGCGCGAGATTGACCAGATGGGAGAGGAAATCTTTGAAGGAGACGCCGATGGCGGCAAGAGACTTCGGCAGAAGCGACTGCGGCGTGAGACCGACGGCGGCGGCACTGTTCGTCTCGAGAAAGTAGATCCCCTTCGGCGTGACGATAAAGTCGCTTCGCGAATAGTGCCTTTGATGGAGCGCGCGGTGCATCACCTTCGCCATCCTCTGGAGCTCTTCGGTCTCGACACGGGAGAAGTTGCCCGGGCAGACCTCGCGTGTCTCGCCCGTGTATTTTACATCCGCTGAGAAAAAACCTGCATCCGGAGGCGGGATAATCTCAATCGGCGGGAGCGCGTAGAGAGCTTCTCCGCGCAACCCTTCGACCACGCCCGCGGTCGCCTCCTTGCCGCGAATAAGCTCTTCGACAAAGACGCCCGTCGCCCCTTGAGCGAAGAGCTCTTCGATAGCGGCAAGCACCTCGACATACCCGCTTGCGATCGACACACCGACTGAAGAGCCCCAGCCAACCGGCTTCACCACGACCGGCTGGTGAAAGTTGCGGACAATGTCGTGTGCGACCGCCTCGCTCTCTTCGAGATGCTCGGCATACCGGAACTCCGGCGTGAGGAGCCCTTCTTCTCTCGCGCGCGCCTTGGCGATGACCTTGTGCATCGCATGGTGACAACCGAAGGCGTTGGCGCCAACATAGGGGACGCCGAAGCGCTCGAGGAGCTGCTGCACCTCTCCCGACTCGCCGTACTCTCCGTGGAGCGGGAGGATCGCGACGTCGAGTTGGCGCAAGACGCGCTCGGGCGCGGTTACGCGACCGCGATAGTGCCACTGCCCGTTCTTGTCGATATAGATATCCCGAGCGAGATAGCGCTCCTCGCTTAGATTCGCGAGTATCGCCGCGCCAGAGCGGAGCGAGACCTCGTGCTCCTTCGACACCCCGCCCCGCAACACGCCGACGATAGTTTGCATGCTCCCAGTATACCAAAGCCACGGTAAGGCAATTCTTGGACGTGTCGCAGATTGACGAATCGAGACACAGCAAATTTTGAGCGACTTTGTTTTCTTATGAGCAAAGCGAATTAGAAAACAAGAAGTACTCTTGTGGTGCAGAAAATTATGCGTGTCTCAAGAATTGCCTTACCGTGGCTTTGGGCGCAGCGCGCGCGATCGCGCATAACGATGCCGCGAGAGCGAGAAGCGGTGGGCCTCACTGTTCGCAAACACGGCGTCTGCCTCGCTTATACCTGCAGCGCGCGCGCCGATTACCTCGCGCGGGCGATGCCGCTCGTCCTTCACCACTGCCGCGACCGGGATCTCTAGACCCGCCTCCGCAAGCACCGTCTCTGCGGCCTTCTTCTGCGTCTTCCCGCCGTCTACCACGATCACCTTGGGGAATTGCCACTCAGGGTGATTGAGCCTTCGCGAGAGAATCTCTTTCAAAGAGGCGATGTCGTCATTATTTCCCGACGCTTTCGGTCGGGACCCCGACCCTTGGCGTCGGGGCTGTACGCCCCGTATGCGAAAGGTCCGGTACTCCTTCTTCACCGGCGTACCATCTTCGACGACCGTCATCACACCAATCGCATTTGTCCCCGAGAGGTGCGCCGTATCATATGCCTCTATCCGATATCCAAACTTTCCTACGACCGTGGGTTTGTTTTGATATCTATTCTCGTCCTTAATGAGTGAGACGTCTTGGATATGGTCGAGCGCGAAGAGCTCGCGACGCGCCTTCGCAGCATCCTCAAACCGCTCCTCCTTCGCCGCACTCTTCATTTCCCGTTCGAGCCTCACGCGCAACTCCTTCCCTCTTCCACTCAAGAAGAGCATCACCTTGCGTATCGTGCGGCGATACTCTTTGATGCTGAAATCGCGCGGATACGCACCGATTTGTTGATAAAACTCAATTCTCGCATTCTGGTGCTTGTTCACCCCGTGAGATCGGATTTTAATCTCACCGGCGCTCTTCGTCCCAACAGGTTTTTCCGTATCAAAGAAAGGAAATATTCGACGGATGAGCCGCAAGCCCTCGCGCAGCTGCGGTCCACTCGGGAACGGGCCGTACACCGTTTTTAATTTACAATCTTCAATCTTCAATTTTTCAAAATCTATATCTTTACCACGCACAGCGAGCACGCGAGGGATCTCTTCGTCGGTCACGACCGCGTACAAAAAAGATTTGTCGTCTTTCCCATCCACATTTGCCTTCGGCAGATACTTCTTAATCAGCGCCGCCTCGCGCACGAGTGCTTCAAGCACGGTCGGCGTCGGCTCGAAGGCAACCCGATCGGCCTTTGTGACCATATCGACCACGCGCGGGCCTCGAGTCGCGATTAGGTCGTCGTCAAAGTAGCTCCGCACACGGTCGCGGAGCGAAGTCGCCTTACCGACGTATACAACCTTTCTCCCCTGTTTGAAGAGGTACACACCCGGTACGTCCGGCAGATTACTTTTTTGTAGATCGCTTTTTTGCATGACGGTGCAAGACCTTTGCGAGGTACTCGCCAGTGTAGGAGCCAGGAGTGTCGGCGACCTCTTCAGGTGTGCCCTTCGCGACGATTCTACCACCGCCCGCGCCGCCCTCAGGACCGAAGTCAATCAGATAGTCTGAGCTCTTGATCACGTCGAGGTTGTGCTCGATCACGACGACGGTGTTGCCGCGCCGCACAAGCTCCTGCAGTATCTCGATAAGCTTCTTCACATCCTCGTAGTGCAGCCCAACTGTCGGCTCGTCGAGTAGATAGATCGTCTTCATCGTCTGCGAGCGGTAGAGCTCGCTCGCAATCTTGACGCGCTGTGCCTCGCCGCCCGAGAGCGTCGTCGCGCTCTGTCCGAGCGTGAGGTACTCGAGCCCGGTCGAATTGAGACTCATGAGGCGCTCGTTGATTGCGGGGATATCGCCGAAAAACTTTTCTGCCTCTTCAATCGTCATCTGGAGCACTTCATAAATATTTTTTCCACGAAAAGTGACTTCGAGTGTCTCCTTCATGAAGCGCTTGCCCATGCAGATATCACAGATCACGTACACCGTCGGCAGGAAGTGCATCTCGACCGCGATAGAGCCGTTGCCTTGGCAGGCCTCGCAGCGGCCGCCGGGAACGTTGAAGGAGAAGCGACCCGGCTTCCACCCTTGCGCCCTTGCTTCTGCAGTAGCAGCGAAAAGGTCGCGGATATGCGTAAAGGCGCCGGTGTAGGTCGCAGGGTTAGAGCGCGGCGTGCGGCCGATCGGTGATTGGTCGATCAGCACGGCACGGCCGACGTACTCGGTACCGGTAAGTGAAGCGATATGTTCGAGCTTGGCCTCACGCCGCGCAAACCGCTTCGCGATGTTCTTGTGCAAAATATCATAGAGAAAGGTCGACTTACCGCTCCCCGAGACGCCGGTGATACACACGAGCTTGCCCAAAGGCACATCGATATTCTGGTTCACCAGGTTGTGGAGGGTCGCGCCACGCACCTTGATCGAGCCCTTCTCGCTCGTGCGGCGCTCTTCAGGCGCCTCTATCTCCTTCTCCTGCCGCAAGTACGAGAGCGTGACCGAGCCGCTCTTGTTCTCCTTCGCAGTCAAGAGATCGTCGAGCCAGCCGGTCGCGACGACATTGCCGCCGTGGATACCTGCGCCCGGACCGATATCGACGAGGTAGTCGGCCGAGTAGATCGTGTCCTCGTCGTGTTCCACGACAATAATGGTGTTGCCGAGCTCTTTCAAAACGAGAAGTGTCTTGATCAGACGGTCGTTGTCGCGCTGGTGGAGCCCGATCGTCGGTTCGTCGAGCACGTAGAGCGCGCCCGTGAGCCCGCTCCCGAGCTGTGAGGCAAGCCGGATGCGCTGCGCCTCTCCGCCCGAGAGTGTCGCCGCCGAGCGATTGAGTGTCAAGTAGTCGAGACCGACGTTCAGCATGAAGGTGAGGCGGGCATCAATCTCTTTCAGAATGGGCGCGGCGATATCGAACTTCATCTCTGAGAGTTCGATCGAGTCGACAAACTCCTTCGCTTCGCGAATCGACATATTGGTGAAGTCGACAATGCTCTTGCCGAGAGTCTTGTCCTTCGCACTCTTGAGGTACACGCGGAGCGCCTCAGGGCGGAGCCGCTTCCCTTCACAGACGGGACACACTTCCTCAGAGAAGAGCGACTCCGTGCCGAGCCCATTACACGAAGGGCACGCGCCGTAGGGCGAGTTGAAGGAGAAGAGGCGCGGCTCTACCTCGGGAAAGGACGCCCCGTCCTCGGGGCAGATAAACCGGCTCGAGAGCGTCTCGAGCGTGCCGTCGGCGTGCGCAATCTTCACCAGGCCGTCGGCCTGCTTGAGCGCGAGCTCGAGTGCCTCAGAGAGTCGCTCGCGTGCACCGGCAGTGGTGCGTGCGAACTCGGAGACGTAGATCGAGTCGACGACCGCGTCGATACTGTGGCGCTTGTTGCGGTCGAGCTCGATCTTCTCACGGAGCGAGTGCAACTTGCCGTCAATCACCACCTTCTCGTACCCCTTGCCGAGGAGGTCATAGAGGAGCTGGTAGTACTCGCCCTTCCTCCCCACCACGACCGGCGCATAAATCGTGACGGCAGTCTTGTCGACTGCGACACCGAGCACAGCGGTTGAAGTTTGACTTCTACCACTTCGCTTCGCCTCCACGCGGTTGAACACCATCTTGATCATCTCCTCCTTCGAGAGACGCACGATCGGCACGTCGTGGTGGATACAGTACGGCTGGCCCGCACGCGCGTAGAGCACGCGCAGGTAGTCGTAGATCTCGGTCACGGTCGCGACCGTCGAACGCGGATTGTTCGAGCGGCTCTTCTGGTCGATAGAGATAGCCGGCGAGAGGCCGCTAATCTCGTCGACGTCTGGCTTCGCCATTTGATTCAAAAACTGCCGCGCATAGGCCGAGAGCGACTCGACGTAGCGCCGCTGACCCTCGGCGAAGATAGTGTCGAAGGCGAGCGAGGACTTACCGCTCCCCGAGAGGCCGGTGATAACCGTCATCGCACCGCGCGGCATCTCGACATCGATATTTTTCAGGTTATGGGTGCGCGCACCCCTCACACGGAGCCAGTCGCTCCCGTGCTTGTGATGATGTTCTTTACTGGAAATGCTCTTTTTCATGCAGAATTCCTGCCCATGGAGGGGCAGGTACGGTATGACTATACCACTTCTAGATGGGTATGGTTACTTGCTATTTGCTTTCAGGATTTCTATCTCTCTTCGTAAATCTTCGATTTCTTTTTGCTGTTCCGCTATCTGTGTATCTTTTTCTGCTTTCAGCTCCTTAATGGCCTCCGTCAAAAGACCAGTGAGCGAACCTGTTCTCATTCCATACATATCAGTGGTTTCGTCATGGCCAACCAGTTGCGGAAAATACGGCAATACTTCTTGCGCGATGAAACCCGAGTCCGCCAAGCCTCCTTCTTTCCAATTGAAATTGACACCTCGAAGGTGCATCACTGTGTCGAGGGCGTGAGGAATGGTGACGATGTCCTTCTTGAGACGGGCATCTGAGCCGTTGTACCAAGCTCTATTTCCACCACAACCGGTGGTCAGGTAGCCCGAATAGCACCAGAGAGCTCGGCCGACAGTGTTATCGTTATTGGTGGCATAGACACCAATACCGCCCTGGTTAGCATCACCAACGACACCGTAAAGGTCACCTTGACCATAGACACCAAAAGGACCACCCATGCCTTCTACGGCGACCATAGTTTCAGAGTCAGAGAAGCCTGAGACTTTGCCCGTAGCTTCGATGGGGCCGTTTACATACAGAGTACCTCCAACACTAAGGGTGTTTGCGACAGACACGTTGTTGTCGGTAATTTGCATCGCGGGCGTTGCAGACATCGGAGCGGTCGGGTACGGCTGATTATAGAATCGGATGCCGCCGTACGCGGTGTGTGCTGAGAAGGCTAATCCTGTGTGGTTGTTAATCGCATAGGGATAGTGGCCGCCGACGGCGGTCGCTCCTCCGGACGCACCCGACGTGCCCGCGCCGTACCAGCCATTCCCGCCACCGCCAAATGTCGGCATCCCCGCAAACCCATCTCCCGTAATCGCACCACTTACATAAACCGGACCCCCAAAGTATCCGGCATAAGTCGATCCGTAAGACAGCAAACCATACGCTTGTGTATTCCCTGGGTTTATGGCGGTAGTCCAGTCTGCAGCCGGACCAACCACGGTCAATTTATACCCCGGATTCGTCGTCCCGATGCCGACTTTGCCGCCACCGTTGACGAGCGACAGATCACCGCTACCGTAATAATTTATGTGCCCCGGCGTGTATGTTCCGGTATTAGGAAGAGCAAATTCTATCGTATTGTTACTGTTATTGTTTTTGTCGCCAAGAATTACATATCCGGCCTGCAGACTTCCATTTACAACCATTTTGTAAAGCGGGGATGTTTGACCAATGCCGACGTTGCCGGAAGAATCAATGATCATCTTAGTAGATTCTGCGCCTCCATCTCTATTAACAAATTGCAAAGTGTTGCCAAAACCAGAATCCGAATATCCCATGTCCCAATAATAATTAGCAGTACCATGAGCTACCCTATATTTTGCGGTATATGCCCCACCACCACTTATTTCCAACTTCGCCCCGGGATTCGTCGTCCCGATGCCCACATTACCAGAGTTGGCGTTCGAGATATTGTTGCCGCTCGTGGTCCACTGACCGCCACCGCCGCCACCGTATGCAGCTCCGTTCTGTCGGAGCGTGCCGGTGAAGTTGATGTCGCCGGTGACGTCGAGCTTATACCCCGGACTCGCGGTGCCGATCCCGACGTTGCCGAAGGGTACCGAGAAG
>Ga0172379_10006174_pt1 | contig 16232 bp, 15 predicted proteins | sample GrowelOW334metaG_FD_119756 | JGI IMG/M metagenome (GOLD analysis project Ga0172379, IMG submission 119756) | Groundwater microbial communities from an aquifer near a municipal landfill in Southern Ontario, Canada - Groundwater well OW334 metaG | ecosystem: Environmental > Aquatic > Deep... | reverse complement strand
TTTGTAGTGTAAGAAATCTGCAATACATTGGTGCAGGTCATTTTTATGCCAGAAACCGCGGTCCCACACACATCCCATCATGTTCTTCATGCAGATGGAGATTTTGGAGGAACTATGGTGTTTAAGAATAGGTACATTGATAAAGACATCGCTGTTCACAATCAATTCATGAACTTTCATCTCTTTGAGTTTGACGCCTCCCACAACATCGACTTTCTGGTAATATCTTTCGCTGTCGCCGGGAACCATCTTGCCTCCCGCTGCTACGACGGCTGCCTCAATTCCCGAATTCTTATAACATTTGGTCCATTCGTGACAGGTGTGGTCAAATACAAATACCTCTTTGGCGCCGGCTTTCAAACACTGCTCAACAATCCGTTTTACGAGGATTGGATTGGTGTCGGCGCCACGCTCAGGAACACGGTCCCAGCCAATGTTGGGTTTTATCACCACTTTTTGTCCCCGCTTGACAAACTGCGACATACCGCCAAGCGCTTCAATCCCTTTGTCAAACATGACATCCGGCTCACCGCCGCGAACAGCGATCAAATCGTAAGGCAGCGCAGTATTACCTGCAATTAGGTTATCTATACCGCCAAAGGTTATCGCAGCGCCGGTAGCTATGCCTGCTCCGATGCCTGAAGTGATGAATTTTCTGCGTTCCATGCTGTTTGAAATTAAAATTGATACAATTTATCGATCTAAATTTATAAAAATTACAAACGATCTGAAACGACGCATACCCTCCTCTCCTTTCTGTGTCTGCCATCCCGATTAAAAAGCGAGATATTCAAAATGTAGGTCCCTGGTTGAACTTTCTGAAATTCACCATCTAAGCCATCCCAAACTACCTGATCTGAACGACCGGTCGTGACGTTGTTGGCCAAATTCCGGATCACCCTGCCAGCACAATTCAGAATCGTTATATTTAAAATCCATCCCAAATCGTCTGTTTTCACTGAAATATTCAATTGATCATTGACCCCATCCCCATTCGGAGTGAAAACGACGGGATCAACAGAGATCATTTCATCTGTTGGACCTGCGACTTCGACTACCGAATTTTGGAATCCAGGAGTGGCAAAACCCGCGCTCTTTGCCGCCGAATGCCAGTTATCCTTCCTTGAAGCATCTACTGCAAAACTAATTCTCTCAAGGGATATCCCTTCTACCTCCGCAATCAGCGGATCGTGCATGCCTTCATCGTAACTCATTTCATCCAAAACCTCCAGGTCCTTGTTCAGCAACACAACGCAACCTGCCAAGTTTGTATAGGATGGAAATTTCGACGTCTTGAGCAAGCACTCCTCACACCTGGTCCTGTAAAAACGACGAATCCCTTCCGGGGAATTGGTGACAGCCAGATAGGAACCCGGAGTCAAATATTGCTGGGAAACAGATAATTGCACAATCTGCTTCAACCCTTTTGATGCGTCGCGGGTGGCCAGGTAAAGCCCCGAGATATCCACCGCATGGCCGCTGTTGTTGTAAATCTCAACAAAATCACAGCCTTCAGGGAACGGATTGAAAAGCACTTCGCTGATAAATATTTCCGATTTTATCAGCCCCAATTCTCCACCCTTACTTTCGATTGAGCCAAAAGAAAGGAATAAAAAAATAAAAATGTAAATAAATACAGCCATTTTTTGGAAAATGATAAGAATAATCACTAATTTAGAACCCGAAGGGTACAATTTGTTTTTATCTTGAGTTTTCTCTATACAAGTTAACCTATTTCAAGATAAATAACGAATAAATTGAAGATTAAATGCTTGAAGGGTCAATCCCCAGAGGGGGCGAAAGCGCGATGAGCACTGAGAAAATGGGAAGATGAGACTGATCTTTATCCTTTTAACTTTATCCTTTATCCTTCTTTTTCTTATAATAGTAATTAATAGACACATACGTAAATAAAAAAGTCATGAGAGTAGCAATCGTCGGAACCAGTGGCGCAGTAGGCCAGGAGTTTTTAAGAGTATTGGCAGAACGTAATTTTCCTTTGGATGAACTGGTCCTTTTCGGATCGGCCCGAAGCAGCGGAACAACTTATGAATTCAGGGGTAAGAAACTTTTTGTAAAAGAGCTGCTGCACAACGACGATTTCAAGGGGATCGATATTGCACTGGTCTCTGCCGGAGCAGGGATCTCAAAAGATTTTGCCGACACCATCACCAAATTTGGCACCATCATGATTGATAACTCGAGTGCCTTCAGAATGGAAGCGGATATTCCACTGGTGGTTCCCGAGGTCAATGCCGCAGATGCCAAAAATATGCCGCGCCGCATCATAGCCAACCCAAATTGTACAACCATCCAGATGGTTGTTGCATTAAAGCCGATAGAAGAACTTTCCCACATCAAAAAAGTGCACATCTCTACCTACCAAAGCGCCAGCGGTGCAGGCGCCTCAGGAATGGATGAGTTACAGGCCCAAACCGTCCAGGTTGCGAACAACGAAGCGCCTACCGTGAAGAAATTCGCCTTCCAGATTGTACAGAACCTGATTCCCCATATTGATGTCTTCCTCGATAATGACTACACCAAAGAGGAGATGAAGATGTTCCACGAAACGCGTAAAATCATGCACTCCGATATCCTGGTAAGTGCGACTGCAGTTCGTGTTCCTGTGATGCGCGCCCATTCAGAAGCCATCTGGGTTGAGACAGAGAAAGAGGTCTCTGTCGAACAGGCCCGCGCTGCATTTGAAAATGCCGAAGGGGTGATCGTGATCGACAATCCGGCTGAGAAACAATATCCGATGCCACTTTACCTGGCCGGACGCGACGAAGTTTTTGTTGGAAGAATCCGCAAAGACCTAACCACTCCCAACGGACTTGCCTTCTGGACAGTCTCCGATCAAATCAAAAAAGGAGCAGCGCTCAATGCCGTGCAGATTGCGGAATACCTGGTAAAAGAGGGAGTTGTGAAATAATTTTTTTTAAACACCCTCAAGGTTTTGAAAACCTTGAGGGTGTTTAAAAAAAAATTAATCTTCGAAATTCGGGAATAAAAAATCGTTGAACGGAAATCTCGTTACGTGAATTTTTTTCACCTCTTCGTACAATACCCGTTTGAAATGGGGAATATTGATCCGTTGTTTCGCTGAAATAAAGATCGCATTCCCGCTCTCTTTGGCCATCCATGAGTTTTTCCACTCCTCCAGACTCTTGTTCTCGCGGGTAGATGGGGTGAGGTCGTCCTCCTCCTTCTCAACATGCGTAAAGGCATCAATCTTGTTGAAAAGATAGATCATCGGCTTATCCGTGGCTCCGATGCCGGCCAAAGTCTTGTTCACTACCTCTATTTGATCCTCAAAACCGGGATGGGCAATATCAACTACATGAATGAGAATATCCGCCTCACGCGTTTCATCCAGCGTCGACTTGAACGACTCGACCAGATGGTGGGGCAATTTGCGGATAAACCCTACCGTATCGCTCAATAAAAAGGGCAAATTGCCCACAACTACCTTGCGGACTGTGGTATCCAGCGTAGCGAAAAGTTTGTCCTCGGCAAATACCTCCGACTTGCTGATCATGTTCATGATGGTCGATTTGCCGACGTTGGTATATCCTACCAGCGCCACCCTGACCATGTTGCCACGGTTCTTCCGCTGCACACTCATCTGCTTGTCGATCTTAGCGAGATCACTCTTCAGCAGTGAAATTTTATCGAGGATGATCCGTTTGTCTGTTTCAATTTGTGACTCACCCGGTCCGCGCATCCCGATACCCCCCTGTTGCCGTTCGAGATGCGTCCACATACGGGTCAGTCGGGGAAGCAAATATTGGTACTGCGCCAGTTCGACCTGCGTTTTTGCATGCGCGGTCTGGGCTCTTTTGGCAAAAATATCGAGGATCAGGTTGGTTCGGTCAAGTATTTTGCAGTCGATCACCTTTTCGATGTTCCGAAGTTGTGTCGCTGAAAGCTCATCATCGAATATGACCGAGTCGATCTCGTGAACAGTCACAAAATCAAGGATCTCCTGAAGTTTTCCGGATCCGACAAAAGTTGCTGGATGTGGATTGACAAGCCGCTGGATAAAACGCTCATAGATCTCGGCGCCAGCCGTTTCGGCCAGAAATTCGAGCTCATCAAGGTACTCTTGCACCACCTTTTCGTCCTGCTTCCCGTAGATTAATCCTACCAGGATTACTTTCTCCTTTTTGACGGAGGTGTCGTATAATTTTGCCATGGGACAAAAATAGTTAAAAAACACGGTCAGAGAGCAGTCGTCGGAGAATCTGCGACAAACGAATAGAATCAAAGCATTTAACATCAAATATCCAAAGGCAGGGCATCACTCCATTGTGTTCATTACCCGAATTGTTACAGGGCCAAGCAATTCCAACCCGTTTCATGGCTTCAAGGTCTGCAGTAATTCCTTTGCAGGTAACACAATTGTTGATCCAGAACCAGTAAACCCAGGGACGGGCAGTGTTGGGAGGATTTAGAAACTCTTTTTTTAACAAAATCAATGAATCCGTTGGAGGTGCGGTTTCACGCGCCTCCAGTCCGGATGAGATATGCGTCAGCAATAGTGCGAGCAAAATAGAGAGAATTTCAATTTTCTTCATCAGTTAATAGTAGCGTTAGTAGAATTCTGAAAGGAGGCATATGGATGTGTCCGGATACCAGTCGATTGTAAATTTACCAAAATCTGCGAACAGCTACCTTTCGATATCTTGGAACGATTACTTTTTCTTTGCCAGTGAGTCGGCTATATCTTATTAAAAGTCCTGAAAAACCTGTCAAAATTCGTCCTCAAAAAAAGGCGGGAATATTGAACAATAAAACATCAAAATGATTACTTTCAGACACTAAACATTCCACAATGGTAAACCTGATCAAAGACCTATGGCTGGCAGTCCTACTGATCATCGGAGCATCCCTGCTTCTGCTGATGTCAGATTTGGAACAAAGAAAAGGGAGAAAAAGAGATATGGATCAAAATCGGTTTCCCACAATAGCGATTATGCAAATCAGGTCAACTCCTTTGCTCGATAACCATGTGGCAGGGATAACCGACAGGTTGCAGGAACTTGGATTTGTAGCTCCCGACAAGCAAAATATCAGAATTTTCAACCCTCAGGGCGATCTTGCTACCGCTAATACCATTGCCCGGGAAATAGTAAATGGCCCTTATGAATTGGTCATTACTTCCAGTACTCTCTCGTTGCAGACCTTTGCCAAAGCCAACCTGACGACCGGAAAATTGCACGTTTTTGGAGCGGTAACTGATCCTTACGGAACTGGTGTAGGTATTACCGGAGCTGAACCCGGTCAGCATCTACCCTACATGACTGGAATCGGAACCTTCCAGCCAGTTAAGAGTGCTTTTCAGGTTCTGCGGCAACTCCAGCCGACTATCAAAAAAGTTGGTGTGGTTTGGAATCCCGGAGAACAGTGTTCAGAAGCTTGTCTCGGTCAGGCCCGACAAATTTGCAGTGAGTTGGGAATTAGCCTGATCGAAGCCATTGCAACCAATACCTCAGAGGTGGCCGAAGCTGCCCGGTCTTTGATGGCTAAAGGAGTTGAAGCAGTCTGGATCGGGGGCGACACGGTTGCCATGTCTTCCGCAGGAATGATTATCAATCTGGCCAAACAAACCGGAATACCTGTCTTTACAAACGATCCCGTTGATGCAGCCAATGGAGCGCTTTTTGGCATTGGCGCAAACTATCACACTGTTGGAGTTTACACAGCCGACCTGGCAGCGCAAATATTAAAAGGCAAGAGCCCTTCTGAATTCAGAATTGAAAATGTAATACCCGAAGAGCTGAGAATAAACAAAGAGGTTCTCGCTTCCCTTGGCAAATCATGGCAAATAACCGAGAGTCTTTCAGAAATTATAAGAAAACAGGCTAAATCAAGCGAAGAAGCAAAAACAGCATTTTCTTCCGGAGAAAAGGAAAACCAACCAACAGCTGTTCCTGAGCAAACCGGAATGACCCAATCCATCCCTCATTTTAAGCTGAGAGTTGTCCTTTACAGTGAGACAGAATTTGCTGAACGTTGCAGGGAAGGTGTAATGGATGGAATAAAAGGGGCAGGACTGACTGAAGGAAAAGATTTTGAGTTTAAATACTACAATGCCCAGGGTGACATGTCCACCTTATCGAGTATTATGACTACCGTGAAAGCTGATCAGGCCGACCTGCTCATTGCCATATCAACTCCGGCACTTCAGGCGGCGATAAGACAGGCTGGGGTTGACACAAAAATAGTTTTCACCGGCGTAGGTGATGGGGTGAAGGCTGGCGCCGGCAAATCCGAAACGGAACATCTGCCTAATGTAACCGGCATAACAACCCGCTCCCCTTTTGATGGGATGGCCGCCTTGATAAAGGCTACTATCCCAACGGTCAAACAAGTTGGGACCCTTTTTACTCCCGCCGAAATCAACAGTGTGCTCTACAAAGATTGGTTCAAAGAAGCGCTTCAAAAACAAGGACTTGAACTGATAGCCATCCCGGTAACCTCCAGTACAGAGATTACTCAGGCAGCAACGGAGCTTTGCAGGAACAACATCCAGTTGGTCTGTCAGATTGTTGATAACCTGACGAGACCCGGATTTGCTTTGATTGCGCGTAAGGCCGCTGAAAACAATTTACCCGTTTTTGTTTTTGACAGTGATCAGATGAAAGATGGCGGAGTCGTCTGTCTCGCCCGCGACTACTACGATGCAGGAAAGGAAGCTGCTGTTTTGGTTATTGACATTTTGAAGGGCAAAAATCCCGGCCAGATTCCATTTAGCAATACACAAAATGAAAAACTGATATACAATCCTGAATTGGCTAAAAAATTTCAGCTCAAAATGTCAGAAAACTTTACAAAAAAGGCCATTATATTCACAAACAAATAATTTGAACTGGTAATGGAACTTCAAGCAGCAAAGATTGGAAAGTATCTGGTTGTAAAAGCGAGTGGCCGACTTGATGCGGCCTGGTCTGACTATTTTACCGACAATTTCCTGAATTACATCCGAAATGGAGAACACGAGCTTGTTATAGAAGCCGCCGCCCTAAACTTTCTGAGTTCAGCAGGAATACGGTCCCTTGTACGCATTAACAAGGAACTGGCCGTCGTCAAAGGCAGCTTTCTGATTGTACATGCCAATGACTTTGTATCCTCAACACTCACCACAACTGGTTTTGGCACATGGCTCTCTGAAACCATGCACGTCGACCTGATCCCAAACATTGAAATACACGACACTTCAAATATCTCTTCTTCAGAATCATACACACTTAACCCAAAAGGCTCTCTTACAATAAATCTCATCAATGGCTGGCAGAACTGGAAAGTTATCAACGAATCTGAAGTAAAAAAGACTGCTTTCTCCCGGGATATTTTTGCACTTGGAATTGGAAGCACTTCAACTGAATTGACCAAAGCCAGGGACCATTTTGGCGAGATGATGGCTGTAGGCGGAAATCTAATTTACCAGGTTCCCGAAGAACAAGGACATCCGGATTACTTGTTGGCATTGAATGAATTTATACCTGAGATGTCGGTCCTGCAGGCGCTGATCTGCCAGGGGGAAATGTCAGGCATGTTCAGATTTTCTCCTTCTGATGATAAACCCGAGGTGAATGTTTCGGAACTTGCCGGGCAGGTACTTTCCCTGACTAAGGCCCCGGTTGCCGGATTTGTTGTGATCGCAGAAATAGCTGGTCTGGTTGGTGCAAACCTCATCCAGTCTCCCGGGAAAATAGGCGACCAACCTATTCTTGATCTTTTTGAGATCCGTGACTGGTTATCCTTTTCCGGAGAAAAGGTTTTTTCGGGGGAACAGGCCCTTTTGTTTGGGGTAATAGCCAGGTCATCGGAAATAAAAAATTCCGGTTTGCTTAAACCATTGCCTTCTCATCCTGATTTGGCCGGACACATGCATGCTGCGGTATTTCCCTACCAACCCATGCCAAATGGCAAGATTGACTTAAAACAGCAAACCGACAAATTTTTTGCCGGTTCTCCGCCCCTGGCACTGATGCACCTGATTGACGACAACCGTCCGGTTCAGGGTCTAGGAGAAAGTTCATTCATCAGGGGAGCATGCTGGTATGCTCCAATAACTAATACGGAGATTTTACTATGAACTTAATAATCGGAGCTTTTACAATAGGGCTTATCCTCTCTTTGCTCTCATTGGGCATGCTGATCAGTTTCCGCATGATCAAATTCACGGATATCACAGTTGATGGATCGATCACACTTGGGGCCTCCTTATCCGCGGTTCTTATCATGTCGGGGTGGTCTCCATGGCTGGCTATTACAATGGCATTTTTAGCAGGGGCTGTGGCTGGTTCCATTACAGGGATTCTCCATACAAAATTCAAAATACAGGAAATACTCGCAGGAATTTTGATGATGACAGCCCTCTATTCCATCAATTTGAGAATTATGGGAAGAAGCAACATTCCTCTCCTCGACACCAAAACGGTATCGGAAAGCACAAGAAATTTAATTCTGCAAACAACGGATGGAAGCAAAAACTTGTTAATTCTCGGTTGGTCGGTCCCGGTTTCAGATCTCGCATTTTTTCTTACCAGTTTGGTTTTTTGTATCATCATCGCAGTGATTCTCCACCGCTTTTTATTGACCCATTTTGGGACAGCCTTAAGGGCTACGGGGAATAATCCACAAATGGTTCGTGCACAAGGTATTAACAATAATTCCATGGTTGTTTTCAGTTTGGCACTCTCCAATGGGCTGGTAGCCCTGTCAGGCGCTTTGCTTGCACAATACCAGGGATTTGCAGATGTACAGATGGGCATAGGCATGATGGTTTGGGGTTTGGCCAGCATCATCATTGGAGAAGCCCTGGTTGGACGATCTGGAATAGGAATAACCATCACCGGCGCCATTCTGGGAACCATCCTTTTCAGATTATTGATAGCAATAGCTTTACGATGGGGCTTGAATCCCAATGACCTGAAATTGGTGACAGCCTTGTTTGTTTTCGCCGCCCTTGTGGCGCCAAATCTTTTCAAATCATTTACCAAAAATATTTTACGAAGATCAAATCATGCTTAAAGTACTAGGCCTTTCCAAAACATTTTTCCCTTTCACAGCCAACGAGGTTAAAGCCCTGAAAAACATCAACCTGACAATAAAGGAGGGCAGTTTTACTGCCGTGATCGGAACAAACGGTTCGGGCAAAAGTACCTTGCTGAATGCCATCGCCGGGACTTTTATACCCGATACCGGATCGATCATCCTCGCGAATAACCAAATTGACCAATGGCCCGAATACACTCGTGCCAAACTTATTGGCCGGGTTTTCCAGAACCCTTTTGCAGGCACTGCCGCAGAAATGAGCATTGCGGAAAACATAGTGATGGCCATGAAGCGCGGTGAGCCACGCCATTTAAGAATCGCGGTAACATCCAAAGTGAAAGATGAAATTGCAGATCGGGTCAGAATGTTGAAAATGGGACTGGAAGATCGGCTCGACAATCCGATCGGGACCTTGTCGGGAGGACAGAGACAGGCCCTTACCTTACTGATGGCCACCTGGTTGAAACCTAAACTGCTTTTGTTGGATGAACATACTGCAGCTCTTGACCCGAAAAGTGCAGCAAAAATCGCGGAACTAACAAGACAAATAATTGATCAGGAGAAGCTTACAGCCTTAATGGTGACTCACTCCATGCAGCAGGCAGTCGATCTGCCCGATCGTATAGTGATGATGCACAGGGGCCAAATTGTTGAAGACCTTCAGGAAGAAACAAAAAAACGCGTACGTTACCACGATTTGATAGACATCTTCGACAGGGTACAGAAGAGGGAACTCTTTGATGAATCTGTTGCAAAATTGCTTATCAGTCAATACTGCTAGCATTCAAGCTCATATAAAGAATCCAAGCACTCCCATCCAGATCCCAATTAAAAAGTGGGAAATACTCACACCTACGATCGTACCATGGCGGAGATAAAGCCATCCCCAAAGAAAACTACCAACCATACTGGCAAATGCAAATGAAGGTGAGATGTAAAGATGAAGCGTACCAAATACCAGGGAGGTTAGCACAATTGCCATCAACCAGCCATATTTCCCGGGTACTATGCGTTGCAGTGTCCCCTGAACTACCCCTCGTCCCAAAAATTCTTGAAGTGGGGCAACAATAAAATAAAAAGCAAAGCTCCATTCGATGTTGCTAAATCGAACTATGTATGTGTTTTCAGATAAATTAAACCAAACCAAAAACATTTTAAACAATGTACAGCATAGGATTGCTAAAACTGTCGCGTAAAGGGATTCTTTAACTGACTTTGGCCAATTTTTCAGGGAAAGTCCAAAATTTGATAGCGGCAGTTTGCTATTTACAATCAACAATATGGATGAAGCCAAAATGGCAAATTCAATCAAACGGGATACAACAAACGTGGTCGCAATTTTGGAAACTGCATCGGATTGAGTTTTGAGAAGCGCTAAAACGAAGGAAAAAAAGCTCAGCAGAACAACTGTATTCATGAATACGAAGTTGAGGTGGTTGTGCCGGGTAATAGATTCTTCCAGTTGTTCGTTTTTGATTTTTAAAGCTTCAATCGTGTTCTCCAGGTGCATCTCACGGGCTTCTAATTTTACAGCCATAAAACCGAAAGCCTCCACAAAATTGACAAGACTATCAGGGTATTTTTCCGGATTGCTGAATTGATAAATCTCATCCGTATGGTCATAATTACCATGGCAAATGAGATCCGCCTGTTTTGTTATGGATTGAAGCGCATCATCGAGATTCGTTTCCATTTGTTTGTATTTTACGGTTTCGTAGCTGCTTCCTTGTTAGGGAAAATCGAAAATATCGATGTAAAGCCTGAAATATCGAAAATCTCCACAATACCCGGCTGTAGGCCAAACAACCTGAATTGACCTTTTGCTGCGGTCAACTTCTTCTGGACAATCAGAAATACCCTCAACCCCGAACTACTGATATAATCTAACCCTGAACAATCCAGAATGATTTTTGTATGACCATCTGAGATTACCTTCAACATGGCATTCTCAAATTCATTGGCATTTGTTGTGTCTACTCGCCCTTCAAGACTTACAAGTGCGTATTCTTCTGATGTTTCTAATTTTACATTCATAATTTATTTCTTTCGTTCATTAATTGTCGCATAGAATAGCCAAATATTGGAAGTTAAATTATTGCGGTTGGGGATTTCTGAATCATCCCTATTTCATGTTTTTTTTAAGATTTAGAATATTCTTATTCCCCTCACTTAGGTATTCTACACTATCCATAAGCTTCTTGATCAGGAATACTCCCAAACCTCCTACCGGTCTATCCTCAATACCTAAGGAAATATCAGGATCAGGTCTTAATGTAGGGTTGTAGGCCATTCCGTCGTCCACAATTGAGATAAAGATTTCATCTCCCAAATTTTTAAAATATATTTCAATGATGTGCCTTAATTCATCTTTATATCCATACATGATTATATTAGACAAGGCTTCTTCCAGTACAAGGTTCAGGGAATTTACAAGGCGTTCATTTAATGTCCATTCCACTCCCAAATCATTCAGAAAAGAAGCTACCCTGGTCAATTCATCCAACCTATTTTCAACCCTTAAAACAGTGCTGAATGTATCCCTATTCATTGTAAGTGATTGTCATCATGGTAATATCATCAGACTGCATATATCCCTTGACATGATTGGCTACATCCCCCTCAATCTTTTGTATCAAATCACGAGGGGTTGAATCCCAGTTTTCACAAATTATTTTCATAAGGTTACCTTCTCCAAACAAAACATTATCAGAATTTTCAGCTTCACTAACACCATCTGTGTAGAGAAAAACCTTATCTCCGGGATTCAACTGTAGGGACGATTCTCCGTATTCATAATTCTCATATAACCCTACCGGGATATAGTTGGTCTTTTCGAACATAGCAACCTCTCCATCTCTACGAATGATTACAGGTGGGTTATGACCTGCGTTGGTATACTTCAATTCGCCACTTTGCAAATTCAGAACCCCCAGAAAAAATGTAACGAACATGCAGCTTTCGTTGTTGTCGGAGAGTGACTTATTGAGTGTACTCATAATGATGGACGGAGCAACCTCTTTGTCTGAAATTGAACGGACCAAGGTACGTGTTACTGCCATAAAAAGGGAAGCAGGCACTCCCTTGCCCGAGACATCACCTATGGCAAAACAAAATTTATTCCCGTCTATCACGAAAAAATCATAAAGATCGCCTCCCACTTCCTTCGCCGATTTCAGGATAGCAAACACATCAATCTGAGGCAGATCAGGGAAAGGGGGAAAGATATGGGGGATCATTGCCATTTGAATTTCGCGGGCGATGCGCAACTCGCTTTCAATCTTCTCTTTCGCTGTTGTTGTTTCTTTCAGTGAAACAATATATTCTGCCAACTCCTTTTGCATGAAAGCAAATGAACTGCAGAGCTCCTCCATCTCGTCATGTGTCTTAATATCAGGCAATTTAATATTAAAATTACCAGCAGCAATTACTTTCGCAGAATCAGCCAGGTGTTTGAGCGGGTCCGTTATATTTTGGATGATTTTAACAACGAAAATTGAAAGTAGTGATAAACCAACCACAACCAAAACAAGCAAAATAAGATTGATTCTATGCAGTGAGGCCAACATCTCAGCTTCAGGATAGATTACACCTATCGACCAGTGACTCGAGGCCAGGCCCTTGTAATTGATCCAAAGCTTGCCCGGATGATATTTACTTTTGAAATCTGCTGATGTAAAATTGCTTTCCCCACGAACCATCCTTCTTCCTACCTCTCGCATGCCTGGCTGTTTGTTCTCCTTTGCTATCGTGAAAATGCTTTGGTTCATTACATAATCTTTGTTGGGATGTGTAATGATGACGCCATTGCGCGAAATGAGAAACGCATATCCGGTCTCCAGTATTTTGACAGATGACATTATTTTTGTGAGAAAATCCAGCGAGACATCGATGGTAACGATGCCGGAAAAAACTCTTTTCCCCTCCTTAATGGTATAAAATGGAACCGAGTAAGTAGTCATTAAGACGCCTCCTCCACCCTCGTCAAAATAGGGTTCGGACCAATAGGTCGCCTTGGTCATCTTCGGTATTTGGTACCAATCCATAAAAAAGTAGTCATAAGTCTCACTACCCAGAAAAGTGGTGCTGATGGAATCCCCTTTCCTGAATACATACGGGGCATAATAAAGACCTTTTTGAGGGAAGAATCCTGGTTCATAAGCAATGGCGGAGGCGAAAATGGTGCTGTTGCTTTTTACAATCGATTTCAAAAATGGGATAAGAGAGTCTTCAGTCAAAAAGGATGATTCCAGCATCCGGGCTATAATCTCCGGAATTTTCTCAATCGGAAACAAAACCTGGTCAATTTGGTTGACAGTATTAGTCGCTAAAGAGATCGCGTTTTCGCGGGTAGTTTCCTGGATTGTATTCCGTGTATAATAGTAATAAATTGAGAAAATGATCACAAATATTCCTAAGCAGAAAAGTAAAACATTCCTGATAATATGGCCTGCCAGCGTTCTTGTTCTCATTTTACTGTTTTCAAGAATTTCTATTTAATCGGATTTGGGTAAAACTCAGAGAATAAATGACCCGTTTTTTTTGAATCAACTTTGTTGATGATCTTATTCGCTTTATCAAAGTCAGATTCCAACAATTCTCCCGGTTTACACATTTTATCTCCTGGTGTGATCAAATCCAATACTTTGTCGAGCATCCATTCCTGATGTACCTTGTTTGCCGGTACGTGAGCAAGTTGCATTCTGCCAATGACCACCTCCAAAGCATATTCCTTATCGGTTGAAGCAAAATCCCAACCCTTCAGCGTTGCCAGTAAAAAATTGTTCAATGTTTCCTTTTTATTTTGATAAGTAGACCTAAGACAATACAAACCATCTTCCGGGACATCGAACCCAAAGTCGGCCAACGGAAAAACATTGAGTTCATCTTCATTCAGACCACAATTAATAATTTGGTCGTATTCATTGTACGACATGACAGTCATGGCATCAATTCCTCCCATCATGAACAGGTTTACTGAAGACAAAATCGGGACCCATTCTACTTTCAATTTTCTCTCAGAAATCAGCGCCTTTGGCAATTCATCAAATCCGCTTTTCCAGATTCCTACCTTCTTACCATTTAACTTATCAACATCATCAATGCCTCCGGATTTTTTTGTGACAATCAAAATGGCAGAGTGCTGTGAAATCTGCCCAACATTAACAAGGTCAATACCCCGATTCCTGACAGACAATGCCGTTGTTAAAAAAAGAGAAATAACATCTGCCCTTCCGCTGATAAGTAAGGAAGTCGCCTGGATGCTGGTGGAAGGATGTACAATTTCAACATCCATCCCGGCATCCTTGTAAAACCCTTTCTCCTGCGCTACATAATAACCGGCAAATTGTGCCTGAGGCAACCATTGAGGAGCAAACACAAGTTTCGAAAGTTGAGCCTGAGTTGTAAGAAACATTAGGAATGGGATCAAACCAACGGCCAACTTCATAATATGGCAGTTCCAATTTCTCATAAATAGTTGTTTAAATTTGAACCCCTTCCCAAATAAGATTCATTCTCATGGTTATACCTCTTTAGTTCGTCCAGGAATTGAGTACTTTTACAAATAAGAAATTTAAGGGAAAACCATACCAGGGTATTCTTACAAATATAGGAAAAGCCTTTAAGAAATGCTAAAAAAAAATGTAGCCAAAGAAGCCTTCGCTTTAAGAGCTTAATCATTTCTATGAGGTAAAATACCAAATTTCTCTAATATGCCCATCATTCTTTAAACCTATGAATAGCCAGATACCTAAACCTGATGAGATTTATTCAGAAAATGTCCCATCTGAAATTCACTTGTCGTCCACTTTCCGGATGAAACTCTTTTGTATCCCTTTTTCAGGTGGAAATGCTTACTCCTACTCCGATTTTAATAAATACCTGCCTAAAGAAATCGAGCTCATTAATCTGGAACTTCCCGGCAGAGGGAAAAGAATAACTGAGGATCTTCTAACCAACATAGAAGCTATGACTGAAGATCTATTCCGACAAACCGAATCTCATATTAAGGGTAATTATGCGCTTTTCGGCCATAGCCTGGGCGCTTTACTTTGTTCTACATTGTGCAGGACAATAGCCATGAAGAAGGCCAATCTTCCTAAGTACCTTTTCGTCTCAGGTCAAACAGCCCCACATCTGATCAAACCTGACAACAGATACAGTTTACCGGATGATAAGTTCATTGAGATGCTCAGGCAAATGGAAGGGACACCCGAAGAATTGTTGACAGACAAGAGTTTTATCCAATTTTTTCTTCCAATTGTTAAAATGGATTTTCAGGCCATTGCAAATTATAAACATATCCCCGCTAAACCTTTCAATGTTCCGATAACAGTTTTGCTTGGACGACTGGAAAATATTACGGATGAGGAGGCTGCAAACTGGCAAATGGAAACAAATGAAGAAATTGCCATTCATCGTTTTGATGGCGGGCATTTTTTTATTTTTAATCAGACAGAAGAAATTTGCAGATTAATAACAAAAAAAATCTTCTAGAATGCTATCTATTTAGAGTGTGAAACCTCCTCCTTGTTATTTCTATACCCTGCGATCAGGATATAAATCAGGGGGAAAATAGGCGTAAAGAAAAGTGAAAAAATAAAATTTGCCCAAAAGCCTAAATAGGTATTCCGCCCCAATAGTCCGGTTACAATACAAAGAAACATATAAAGACCTACGAATCCCATGATAGTTTTTCTTTTAAGTTTGACAATATTTCAAATTAAATATCACGCTATTTTTTATTAAGTTCATTCCTGGGCAAAAGCAAAATTAGTCCCCATTTATTTGTTGGAATGATGGAGTAAAACGCCAACCAGTCATTTTGATTCTCAAATCTCCCCATATTTTTCGTTCCGGAAATACCCTTCCGCAAATCGTTTCCAATTTCTCCCAAAACAGGCGCATTCAATTTAGTTGCCAATGTGAAAACAGATTCTTTAAAAATCCAATCCTCATAAGGTGCCGAGAGAACAGTTCCCTTTTCTGAAATTAAGATTGTATAGCAATTCCAAAGTTTTCCCAAAGATTGAACATTCCTTTTCAACTCTTCAATAGAAACATCCACAGTCACAATACCCTTAAATTCTTCTCTATATCCGTCAAATTTACTGAAAGGGATTGAATAGGTTGACATGAAAATATTACCGCCTCCTGCATCAAAATAAGGT
>Ga0172379_10006173_pt1 | contig 16232 bp, 14 predicted proteins | sample GrowelOW334metaG_FD_119756 | JGI IMG/M metagenome (GOLD analysis project Ga0172379, IMG submission 119756) | Groundwater microbial communities from an aquifer near a municipal landfill in Southern Ontario, Canada - Groundwater well OW334 metaG | ecosystem: Environmental > Aquatic > Deep... | reverse complement strand
CGTCTTGGCATGATTACCATCCTAGGTATATTTTATACCTAGTCCCTGGTAAACGCAAGCACTATTTCAATACCATTTAGTAAATTAGCTGATTCCTAGGTATAAAATTACGGGAATGCAGGTCGAAAGCGCGCTGGGATCACCGGCCATCGTGCTCGGGGGGGCGGATGCCAAGGCGCTCTCCGCGGTTCGCGGTCAAATTGCATTGCAGGAGATGCGCGAGATGGTGATCCGGGGTTTCCCCGTGAATGACGCGGCTTCCCTGCGTGCCGTATCCGCCATGCTCGGCCGCTTCGAAGTGTTCCGGGGAGAACTGCTCAGGATCGCCGATTCGTCCATCGGTGCCCTTTCGGCTTCGATCGACCTCCGTCTGGAAAAAAGTCGCCGCTCCTCAGCCGTCGCCTCCGGTTTTCTCTTCGCGGGACTTGCCGCCCTGCTGGCAGTCGTCGCATTTTTCATCCGTTCCATCTCGCGGTCGGTCAAGGAAACCCTCAGGTCGCTGGAGGAAATCGCGTCGGGTAGACTCGAACACCGGATGACCATAAAATCACGGGATGAATTCAGCCGGATCGCCGAATCGGTCGGCAGGGTCCGGGACACGCTCGCCGCGCTCGCGGAGGAAGCCGCGACGCTGACAGACGCAGCAGTCGAAGGCAGGCTTTCCGAACGGCGCGATGCCTCCCGCTTCGAGGGTGCGTACCGCGGCTTGCTGGAGGGTATGAACGGTACCGTCGACGCCCTGGTCGGCTACATCGACAACATGCCCACACCGGCCATGATCATCGACAAGGACTTCCGCATCCGTTACATGAACAAGGCCGGTGCGGCTCTCGGCGGAACGACCGGGGTACAGCTTGCCGAAGCGCGTCGGAGCTGCTTCGATTTCTTCAGGACCGGTGATTGCCGGACCTCAAATTGCGCATGCGCCCAGGCCATGAGCCTGGGCAGTGCAGTCGGTTCGCAGACCGTTGCCAAGCCGCTTGAAGCGGTCTACGACATCTCCTACACCGGAATTCCGGTTCGGAACCGCCGGGGCGAAATCGTAGGCGCTTTCGAGATAATCCTTGACCAAACGGCGGTGAAGGATGCCGAACGTACGATGCGCAAGATCGCCGTTTACCAAGACGGAGAGATCGAGCGGATCAACGAGAACCTTCAGAAGATTGCCCGCGGCGATCTGGACTGTTCCTGTGAAACGGCGAAAGCCGACGAGGAGACACTGGGGACGAAGGGCCGTTTCGACACCATCGCTGCAGCGCTCAAGGAATGTATCAATGCAATCACTTTGCTGGTGGATGACGCTGGCGTGCTGGCTCAGGCGGCGGTGGAAGGCCGGCTGTCAACGCGGGCGGACGAGTCACGGCATCAAGGGGTCTATCGCAATATCGTGGTTGGCGTAAACAAGACGCTGGACTTGGTGATCAATCCGATCAATGAGACGACAGGCATCCTCAAGCGCATGGCCCAGGGTGACTTGACCGTATCGATGAGCGGCGACTATCGGGAGGATTTCGATATTCTCAAGAAAGCCCTGAACGATACGATCGATTCAATCAACGATATCCTTGGCCAGGTGACAGTGGCGGTGGACCAAGTGTCGTCGGGTAGCGGTCAGGTGGCGCAGGCGAGCCAGTCGCTGTCCCAGGGAGCGACGGAGCAGGCAAGCTCGCTGGAAGAGATCACCTCGTCGGTTACGGAGATCTCCGGGCAGACGCGGCAGAACACGGAAAATGCGGTTCAGGTTAATACCCTTGCCGAAACCGCACGGTCGGACGCGGTGAAGGGAAACGCGCAGATGAAGGATCTGGTGACTGCGATGAGCGATATCAACAAGAGTGCGGAGGAGATTCGGAAGATCGTGAAGGCGATCGATGACATCTCGTTCCAGATCAACCTGCTGGCACTGAACGCGAACGTTGAGGCAGCACGGGCAGGCAAGTACGGGAAGGGTTTCGCGGTGGTGGCGGAGGAGGTCCGGAACCTGGCGGTACGGTCGGCTAAGTCGGTTAAGGAAACGACGGACATGGTGGACGGCGCGATCGCGAACATCAGGCGCGGGAACGCGCTGGTGGAGGTGACTGCGAGGCAGCTGAACTCGATCATGGATGGATCGGCAAAGGTCGCGAGCCTGGCGGAGGAGGTCGCGGTGGCTAGCCGGGAGCAATCACAGGGGCTGGAGCAGATCTCGTCGGGCTTGGCTCAGATAGACCAGGTGACACAGTCGAATACGGCGAGCGCCGAGGAGAGCGCATCGGCGGCGGAGGAGCTGTCCGGCCAGGCGCGGGAGCTGAAGGGGATGGTCGCACGCTTCCGGCTGAAAGGCGGAAGGACCATCGGCACGGAGGCGGAGATGATCGCGCAGCTGAAGGCGGAGCTGGCGGCTGTAAGCAGGCGAAAGCCTGCCGTGCAGGTCCCGGTCGACCGCGCTCAGGAAAAGCAAAAAGCCATGGTGAGGCCAGGTGGCGTACTCTCACTGGACAACGACGATTTCGGAAAATTCTGAAGGGGTCAGACCCCAGACTGGCAGGCGCGCTTGCTTATGAATTATACTCTCCCCATGGAACGCTACGGATATAACGGCAGGATTGCCATCGTGGATCTCCGGACAGGAACGACGGAAGTCCGGGTTTTGGATGAGGACGCGTACCGAATCTACGGCGGCGGAGGCTTGCTCGGGACCTACCTGCTCATGACCGAGACTGCGGCGGGACTGGATCCGTTGGGACCGGACAACCTGCTGATCTTCGTCTCCAGCGTCATCGCAGGGCAGGAGGCACCAGGTCTGGCCCGTTTCAGCGTGGTCTGCAAATCTCCCCTGACCGGGGGTGTGGCGGAAACCCGTTGCGAAGGGCCTTTCGGCCGGTATCTGAAAGGGTCGGGCTTCGACGCAATAGCCATCCGGGGCAGGGCTGAAAAGCCCGTACAGCTGGTGGCCGAGGCCGGGACAATCCGTATCGAAAGTGCTGAGGGGCTCTGGGGTCTGGACACTCTGGAAACCACCGAGCTGATCCGGGTAAAGACTGGTAGGAGCGACCTGTCCGTGGCCGCCATCGGCCCCGCTGGGGAACACCTAGTGCGCTACGCTTCAATCGTGGCCGACGGGGGAATCCAGGCCCAGCGCATGGGCGTGGGCGCCGTCATGGGCTCCAAGAATCTCAAGTCGCTCACCCTGCTGGGTTGTTCCCTGCCGCCCGTATTCGACCCCGGCCTCGTGGCCCGAACCAGCGCGGAGTTCGCGGCCGCCATGGAGACCAACACCCTTTCCCGTTGGCAGAAGGACGTGCCGGGCTTCTCAGCCTACGCGGATTTGTCGGACGTGGAGACCGCCTACTTGGGCCGGGACAATTACCTGGCCGATGTGGACGAGAAATTGCCCACCCTGGCCCGGGACCGCTTTGCAGAATATTGCCTGGGAGACCTTCCCTGTCCCGGCTGCCCCAACGACTGCATCAAGATCATCGACCCCGACAAGCGGTCCTGCGCCGCTTCGGGCATCCACCAGGAGGTCACCGCCGCCCTGGGACCCAACATCGGCAACAGGGACCTGCATCTTTTATTGGCCGCCAACCAGCTCTGCAACCGCCTGGGCCTGGACCCTGTCTCCCTGGGCTTTTCCATCAGCTTCGCCATGGAATGCTTCCAGCGGGGATTGCTGAACCTGAAGCACACGGACGGATTGGAGCTCCGCTTCGGGAACGGGGAGGTACTGCTTCCTCTCATGAAGCGGATCGCCCACAGGCGGGGGATCGGCGATCTTTTAGCCGAGGGGGTCAAGCGGGCAGCGGAACGCCTGGGCGGAGGCAGCGAAGCGTGGGCCATGCACGTGAAGGGTCTTGAAATGGTTTCCTTCGAGCCCCGCACCATGACCAACCTGGCCTTGGGCTACGCTACCGCCCCCATCGGTCCCCGCTACGACATCTGCGAGCACGACTGGGACTACGACGTGGGCGCCGGCTGGGACCACACCCTGGAACTCTCCCGAACCCTCGGCATCCTGCAGCGCATTCCCATGCAGTATGTGGGCGTGGACAAGGTGCGGAACTACAAGGCCCTGAACACCATCTGGAGCGCCTGCGACACCCTGGATCTCTGTGTCTTCGCCAGTGCTCCCACCCGGGCCCTCAGCCTGGAAATGATCAACAACCTTATCCGGGGCATCACCGGCTGGAAGACCAGTTCCTACGAGTTCATGCGTTTCGGCGAACGGCGTAATCACTTCATGCGCCTGTACAACCTTCGGGAAGGCCTCGGCGCCGCGGACGACCACATCCCAGACCGCTTCCATACCCAGCCGGTAGCCAAGGGCCGCCTGGCCGGGACCCTCCTGGACAGGACCGCATTCTCGGAAGCCATCCTATCCTATTACCGCATGATGGGTTGGGACGACCAGGGTGTTCCCCTGAAGGAAACATTGGTGGACCACCATCTGGAACGCTTCGCTTTATATGGCGGGGCTTAAGGATTGCCGAGAGCCTGGATGAGCTCCCGTTGGTACGCGGGAATGTCGTCTACAACCCTGCCCCAGACGCGATTTCCGTCCCTGAAGGCTGGCTCATCCAGCCAGATACCTCCGGCATTTTCCAGGTCGTCCTTGATACCCATGCTGCCGGTAACTTTCCGCTGGCCGATAATTTTGGCGCTGGTCGCTTCGCTCGTGGCTGTAAGCCCCCCGGACTTACTGGTATACGTTTCGCCTGCCTTGGATCCTATGACCAGCACCCGGTATCCCGCTTCCCGTAACCGCATCGCCACCGACCAAAATTCCAGGTCCTCAAAAAGATCGGCCACCAAAATGCCTACAGTCCGTCTTGGATCCAAACCGTTTATATTCATTCCTAGCCCCCATTGACACTAAGATCATCAAAGCAGTGCCTGTGCGTGGAATAATTCGCACAAGACCACCGAAAGAATAAAGCACTCACGATCCTGGATAGATCGCAAGATAGAGCGGGAGTTTCCGCCGTTTTCCCCGGTAGGTGATGACGGCCTTGCCGGTGGCTGGACTGCGAATAGCCAGGGCGGTCGAGTTCCCTCCATCCAGATTTATCGCATCCCGGGTGTCGTAATGGAGTAGCAACTCCCCCAGTTCCCTGCTGGTCAGGCCAGGGCACTTTGGAGGTTTCCCTTCAACGACAAGTACCAAGAGCAGTCCTCCTGTTGCTAACGCCACTGCGGTGCGCGCATGGCGCTGGCCATGAACGCCTGTGTTGGTTCCATTTTCTATGAAGGGAAGATAGCCGCCAATGCTCCATCGAATGTTCTCAGGAGTGTCGTGGCCTATGAGGTAGTATGTGCCGTCAAAGGAGAGGTAGCCGTAATCGATCAGCCCTTGCTGGGGACTTCTATCGATAACCTGGAGTAGCCCGGTGGTTTTGGGGGGAGTTTCGGGTAGCCGCCAGAGGGCTGCGGCTTCAAAGGAGCTTAGGAAAGGCAGACCCGACCAGCGGAAGGGTGAGCCGTTTACCACTGCGGTTCCATCAGTGGTGCCAAGGGCGGTATCAGGTTTTTCTCCCCGCGGAAATGGCTGCAAAGGTGCGATTCGTGCCCCTGTAGTCGAATCTATTATCAGGAGGTGGAAAGCCGGATAGCCTTCGGAATTTCCCGGATAAAAAAGGTATCCGACTCCAGTAGCCAGTTGCAACGCATCCTTGAGGTCAGGCAAATCCAACGGCAGGGAAAGCTGCGATCCCGCTGCCTCTTCCGTACCGGCTGTTGCCGGACCAGTTGGTATCAGACCATCCTTGGGAAGGGTGGAACAACCCTGCAGAAACAGCATTGCAATGAGTAAGGCAACAAGGAGTTGCGGGACCGAACGATTCATCGTTTTCCTGGAAAATTTCATTGCACGCATTGTATGTCAAACCACGAAATGGATGAAGCCTGCATGTGCGGCCTTGAACAATTTGTTGCGGTCAGCTTCTGGTCGGGCCACACACAAAGTAAATCAATTGCTAACCCATTCCCGATAGGCCGCTAACCTTCCTTTGGTTTTATGTAACCGACATAATCCTAAAGGAGTCTGACTTGAAAAACAGCTTGCATAAAGCGGCCCGGGCAATAACCCTGGCCGCCGTCGTGGTCTGTGCCTTATTCGGCACGGCCGCTGTTTCCGCCCAGTCCACCAAGATCCTGCCGCGGGATGCGGTCTGGAGCAATGAGGATGGCGGCATGGATATCGGTTCGGCCTGGCGTACGGCTGATTTCTACGACTCGGTCTGGAAGAAGGGCAAGGCTCCGCTGGGCTTTGGTGACGACGTCTCCGAGACCGATCCCAAACTGCCGATCGGCACGGTGGTCGGCTTCGGACCCAATCCCGAAGCGAAGAACATGACCACGTATATGCGGACCGAAGTTGAGGTAGGAGACATTTCCGCTTTTGACACCCTGAACGCCTACGTCCACGCCGATGACGGTGCCGTGGTCTACATCAACGGAACCGAAGCCTTCCGCAGGGGCATAGCCGACGGCATATCGGTTTCCTTTGCCACCAGCGCGAAGTTCAAGGCCAAAGAGGAAAGCTTCACCATCCCCCTGACCCTTCTGAAGCAGGGCAAGAACGTCATCGCCGCCGAGGTTCACCAGGACGACGGTTCGAGTTCCGACCTCTGGTTCGAGCTGGGCCTGGTCGCTGTCTCCTCCAAGACGACATCCACCGCCGCTCCGAAATCTGCCGTGGTACTCGTGTCGGATCCCGCCGCCCCCCTGGGTGTCGTGACCAAGGCTGTGGCCACTCCCTACGGCGACGCCAAAACCTCTTTTGGAATAACCTAGTATACGACCACCGCCTCGGACAGGAGCGATCTGCAGGTAGTCGAGAAAAAGGGCACCGCCCCTGATTTCTCCGCCGCCAGGACCTTTTCCGGCGCGTGGTCGCTTTCGGAGCAGGCTCCCGGCGCCGTTATCCACAAGGCTGCCGCATCGGGTCTGATTCCCGGCGCGACCTACTGGTACCGGGTAGGGGATGCATCCCGCAAGCTGTGGAGCGAATCCGGCGTGTACCGAACCGCGCCCAAGTCCGGCGCCTTCACCTTCATCGATCTGGCCGACAGCCAGGCCCAATCCGAGGACGAGGCCATCCTTTCGGCCAAGACTTTTGCGGCGGCGACCGCTACAGTCCAGGATGCGTCATTCATGGCACTTAACGGCGACCTCGTGGATGTGGGCATGGCGGAACAGCAATGGGATTGGCTCTTCGGACACTCGGCGCCGACACTCCGCTCCCTTCCCTTCGTTCCGGCATCCGGGAATCATGACGAGGACCAAGGCTCCTTCATCAATCATTTCAGCCTCAGCCATCCCGCAAAAGCACCGGTGGTCTCGGGCGCCTACTATTCGTTCGACTGGTCGAACGCCCACTTCATCGTGCTCAACACCAACGAGGATTCTCCGGAGTACGCGGACCTTACTCCCGCTCAGGTCGCCTGGTTCAGTGATGACGCCAAGGCAGCCAAAAAAGCCGGAGCGAATTGGATCGTGGTATTTATCCATAAAGGCCCCTACTCGACATCCAACCACGCCACCGACAAGGACATGACCGATCCCAACGGTATCCGGACCAAGTTCGCTCCGATGCTGGACGATCTGGGTGTGGACCTGGTGTTGCAGGGCCACGACCATATATACGCCCGGTCCCTCCCCATCAAGGATGGCGCCGTCGTTCCCGCAGCCACCCAGACCGAGACCGTTTCCGGTGCCAAAGTCCAGTACGCGGTCGATCCCCAGGGACCCATCTACGTAATCCCTTCCACCGCCGGCCCCAAAGTCTACTACCGAAACAAGAAAATTGACCCCTCATACTTCAAGCTGTTCGCCGTCGCCGACGAGCACCATGCCGCCAAGTACGGCCCGGATCCCGCCGATGCGAGCCGTCCTCTCCGCGGTTCCGTCCAGAACTTCATGGGCATCACCATCGACGGCAAGAAGCTCACCGCCTTAACCTACGAGCTCGATGATAAGGTAAACGGGGGCAAGCCCTTCATCGTGGATAGTTTCGGTATCATCAAGAAATAGGCCTGCGTGGAGTCTGACCTACAGGTGCCTCTTGCCGCTTATGGAAGCGGCTTATCCATATAGTATCTCAGGTATATGTAATCGCCTCCCGCCCCTTTGTTTAAGTCGGCCTTAATCGTCGTCATGCCCTTATTCTCCATCCTATACGCCCAGTGGGCTTCGAGGTCTTGGCCATAGCCGTCGTGGCCTTCCGGGTAGCAGGTTCGCGGTCGGTTTTCGTCAACAGTCGAGATATTCCTTATCGGCCGACCACCGTTTGCGGCTCGATGCACGAGGTATATGTAGTCTCCAAGTGCTTTGGTATTGAGGTCGACGTTGCGGAGGAGGTAGTCCTCTTGCATGTGCCGCTTGGCCGCCTGCTCACCCGCATCGTAGACAATGGCGATGTCCGTAAGTGGGAGTCCGCTCGAACCATCGTCAAGGCCGTTGGCGACGTAGAGATATATCGCGGTTCCATGAATAAAGGTACGCTCGTTAAGGTCCTGGTTGATCCTGTAGTACGTGAGGCCTCCGGCGGTAAAGGAGGGACCCCGGTCGCCCTTCTCGACGCTCAGGCCAACCATCGCCTCTTTCGGTGCCATGCTCGGGAAATTCCGCTCGTAGGCGCTCCTGAGCCAAGGAACGAAGGCATCCTCGATCACTTTGGCTCTGGCGGTATCCGAGCAGAGTTTCCAGATCGGCATGAGGCCGCCTGGCAGGAAGGCTACCATGGCCTTGTTTTCGGAATTGATCGACGCGACCCAAGCCTTATAACTTGAGTCCGAAGGATCGGCCGGCGCTTTATTGCCCCCAACGCTGCTCGCTGCGGCCTTGGTGGAGGTATAGTCCGACGTCTTCGCGATCTTTACGTCAACATCGGTGTCGGCCTTGGCTGAAGATATTTTACTATTATAATTGGCCTGCACGTAGGCATTGATGTCGATTGAAGATGACGTATTTATCTTCACGGTGCTGAGGTCGTAGTCGTACCTTCCGCCGATCACCACGCCGGTGATGGCGTGGGTTCCGTAGATTGTAAACAGGTCTTTCGGCTTCATGGTTGAATGTAGATCGCTCGAGAACGTATTCGTCAGGTATTCCTGCAGTATGCTTGGATTGGTTCTCTCCTGGATGTAGGAGGTATTATCCCTAATGATCGTCTGGATGGTCGCGAATTGGTAGCTCGTCGATGACTCGACTTTGGAATCAAATTTCGTCTTCAGGGAGCCCGAGAAAAACTTGTTGTACGTTCCGGAGATGTTCAGCTTAACGCCGATGTCCTCTTGATATTTCTCGGCGGAACTTCCGCTTATCGATACCCACTGGGTGCCGGTCTCGGATTCGAAGTTGATTTTCGATGCGAATTTCGAGAGGTCCAGTATCGTTGCCTTACGGGAAGCCGAATCCGCGTACTCACCGGAGACATCGTAGCCTATACCGAGGCACGACCTATGGGAGGGGGTTGGAACAGGATCGTTCCCGCCCCCGCTCATCAAAAGACCCTCGGTCGCCGCAATATCGGCGCCGTGGATTACTACATTGTTTCCGGATTCATCCTCGTATTCCGGGTCTTCATGGTCGGTGAATTCGCACGAAGTCACTTAAAAGGCGATCAAGATCAAGGTTGCCGAATTGAACACTGTTTTTTTCATGCAAAGCCTCCGTATGTAATAATGAGGGCAATTGGATGAATACACAGGATGGGGATAACTGGTTAATGCAATACCCGAATTTCCCGGCCGTCAACGTTGTTTTTTACCCACAGGACCTTGCTGGTGCAAAAGTATTGTAGCAAGGGGCGGCATCCTGTGGGCGTACACGGCCTTGAGGGCAGCGTGTCGCTTGGGGTCAGATGCTTCGAGCGCTATCAGTGCATCGATGAACTTGAGCTATTGCTCCCGATGATCTACTATTATGCTTGGCTGCTTTGTAGAAGGAGAAAACTATGGAAATCGATACCATGTCCCTGCAAAGCCTGGCGCTGTGGTTCAGCAATTACTCCAGTCTGGCTACCAAGACCCTAAGGCCGAAACTCGCCGACAGCCTCGGAAAGGTTGCACGGGATTTGGGGGCGAGGGCAGGCAGACAAAAACCAACGGCAGCCCCGACTGGGGACAATGCCCCGATCCTGGAAGCCATCGACTCCCTGGTAAAGGAAAGCATCGCGACGGGATACCCGAGAGTGAGGGAGACTGCCGGCATCAACAGGGGTGCCTTACGGGCGTTTACCTGGGGCAACAAGGTGGCCACGATCCTGAAATCGGTGGTGGGAAGGGTGATGGCAAAGGGGGATGCGGTCCTCGCTGACGGGCAGTCTTTTTATGTCTGCGATGGTTGCGGCTTTATCTACATTGGTCCGGAAGCGCCCGCGCTGTGCCCGGTCTGCAAGGCTCCGTCGAGCCGATTCGCCGCGTACTGAGAAGGGGAGTAAAGCATGTTTGCCGCGCGGAATATACGATTGTGCACCAAGGATTGTGCGTGCCTCATGGTCTGTCCCACGGGCGCGACCGACACGGAGGATGGCCAGATTGACGCCTCCAAGTGCCTGGACGGTTGCCGGCTGTGCGTCGATGCCTGCCCGTCCCACGCGATTTACCTGGTATATAACCGGACCGTCGCCAGACCCCTGCCTCCAGGAGAGCTTGCCGGCGCCCTTTCGCTCCTGCTGGATAAGACCGCCGAAATGCAACGGCTTGCCATGTCGGTTCCGGAGGCTCCGGATGCCATCTCCCGCTTCATGAAGGCCCTGGTACATTCCAGCCGGGTACTGTCCGAGGATTGCTGGCGCGAGCAGGGCTATCTTACCCTCGACGCCGGACGGATGGGTAGCTTCCTGAATTCCGCCCCTGTCCGCGCGGCTTTGGCCGGAAGTTTTGCAAGCGAGGCGGAACTTGACGCCTTCACCGGCAAAATCCTGGATTCGGTAGCCAAGGGATCGGACCTCGGCTGAAATGACAATGGGTCTGATCATAGTATTGGGGTGACTAGTAATTGTGGCATGCACTTAATACTTTGACAGTGCTTCTCTTCAGATTTCCACCGCCCTGAAGAGGGCGGTCAGATCGAGGCTGAATCCCGGCAACACTGTGGAGATTGCGATGTCCGGGATGGTACCGCCGGTTTTGGTTTTTATGTGTTCGGGGGAACTCGGCGACACCAAGGATGCGGTGGCATGGAAATGGCCGGATTCGTCCCGGCTGTACACGGTCAGGACGCGGTTGCCCCCGTCCAGCACCCAGTATTCACGTACGCCGCGCTCCTCGTACACGCGCATTTTCAGCCGCAGGTCCCTCTCCCACGAGTAGGGCGAGAGCACCTCGACGGCAATATCCGGCGCTCCCCGAACCGCGCGCTCGCCCAGCTTGTCCGTATCGCAGATCACGACAAGGTCCGGTTGGACCACCGTGTCCAGGTCGTTGTCCGGAAGGTCTTCCTCCCCTTCCTCAGGGAGCAAGATATCCAATGGCGCCATGAACACCCGGCAGGGTTTGTTTGCCAGAAAATTGCCGAGCTGTCGCCCCAATTCGCTGGCCAAGCCCTGATGCCGCCAACTTGGCGACGGAGACATCGAGTACGCGACACCTTCGATCAGTTCCCAGCGTTCATCCTCGGGCCATTGCAGATAATCCTTGAAGGTGTATCTCTCATTCAGAATCCGTGCTGCTTCTCCCATCGTTTCCATACCTCCAGTATAGTGTAGAATGCTGGTAGTACGGAAGAAATCCATGTCGTGCTTGCGCCTTCATGCCTGGATACTTATAATTCATTCAGCTTTGCTCTGGAATGGAGTCGCTCGATGTTGCGTGAAATCGGATTGTTTTTTATCGAGGGTATGACATCAATTGGATGGCAGCAGGTGGTCATGTACCTGGTAGGAGCCGTGTTGATCTGGCTCGCGGTGGCCAAGGACTACGAGCCCATGCTGCTCCTGCCTATCGGCTTTGGGGCAATCCTGGTGAATCTGCCCATGCAAGTGGTGTGGGAACATGAAGGCGTTGCGGGAGCCCTTAAAATACTTTTCGAGGCCGGGATCCTCACCGAAATATTTCCCCTGCTCATTTTTATTGGCGTCGGGGCCATGATCGATTTCAGTCCGCTCTTCCAGCGTCCTTGGCTGATGCTCTTTGGCGCGGCTGCCCATCTGGGGATCTTTGTCACCATTTCGGTCGCGACCCTGCTGGGCTTTGACCTGAGGGAATCCGCCTGCATCGGGATTATCGGTGCCGCTGACGGACCCACCACCATCTATATCACCACCAAGTTCGCCAAGCACTTGCTGGGCCCAATCATGGTGGTGGCCTATTCGTATATGTCCCTGGTGCCCATCATCCAGCCCCCGGTCGTTCGCGCCCTCACCACGAAAAAGGAACGCCTTATCCGCATGACGGCCATCGACCGGCCGGTCCCCAAGGTGGTCACCGTATCCTTTCCCATCATCGTCACCCTGGTTGCGAGCCTGTTGGTGCCCATCGCGGCTCCGCTTATAGGTTTCCTCATGTTCGGCAACCTGGTACGCGAATCCGGTGTACTTGCAAAGTTGTCCAGCACGGCACAGAACGAACTTTCCAATCTGGTTACCCTGTTGCTGGGCATCACCGTGGGAGCCTCCATGCGGGCGGATAGTTTCCTCAAATTCGACACCCTTCTGATCATGGCCCTGGGCCTGCTCGCATTCATAATCAACACAGCCGGGGGAGTGCTCTTCGCCAAATTCATCAATCTTTTTCTTGCCAAGAAGATCAACCCCATGATCGGCGCCTGTGGTATTTCTGCCTTTCCCATGTCCAGCAGGGTCATCCAGAAAATGGCTCTCAAGGACGATCCGGGCAACATCATACTCATGCACGCGGTGAGCGCGAATGTGTCCGGCCAGTTGGGCTCCGTCGTAGCCGGCGGCCTGGTGCTGGCCCTGGTCCCCATCCTGTTAAACGGTTAGACATCAAGGAGTCTGAGTATGGATATGACAGCTTTCAATCACAGTCTGATACTGACCGGAGTGGGGATGGCGGTTCTTTTTCTGTTCATGGGTTTGATGATACTCATCATCCACTATTTCCAGGATTTTGCGCGCAGATTCTCCAAGAAATAGGAGCGTGATTTGGAGTCCACTTCGATCGGGACCGCCGGATTTTCAATGCCGGCGGGTCCCGGATTCTGTTCAGAGCTCCGGTTTGATCAGGATCTTCAGGGCTGCCTCCGTTCCCTTGTCGATGATTCCTATCCCCTTGCCGAAGTCCGCCAAAGGTAATTCGTGGGAGACAAGATCCGACACATCGATCCGCCCGGAAGTAAGGAGTCTGACAGCCTGGATGGAATTGCGCACCGAGGTGAAGGATGAGAGGATGGTGAGGCCATGCTGGAAAATCGTGAAGGCCGGTAGAGTAACATTTGCCCCGTTCGGGGGAACGCCAAAGAGCAGGATCTTTCCGCCCTTGCGTGCGTAAGCCAAGGTTCGTTCCATCAACGCCGGCACCCCTGTGGCATCCACTACTACATCCCAATCGTTCAGTTTCAGTGAATCCAGGGAAGACTCGACCCGGGCTGCCCCGCTTTTTTTGGCCAGGGCGAGGCGGGCCGCATTCTTGTCGACCTGGGTGATTTCGCAGGCACCCTGGAGCTGGATGGTCTTGGATAGCAGGATCCCGATGGGTCCGGCTCCCAGTATGAGGACCCGGTCGCCCAGCCGGAAACCAGCCCGCTCAACGCCGTGCAGCACGCAGGAGAGGGGTTCGACGAAGGCACCGGAATTGAAGGAAAGATCGCCGATGCCGAAAACCGCTTTTTCCGGAACGACGGCGTATTCGGCCATGCCGCCTGGCAGCGTCACGCCTATGCCATTCCAGTTCTCGCAGAAATTCTGCCGGTTGTTCAGGCAGGAAGGGCAATTATCGCAGGCTATGTTCGGCTCGATTACGACGCGGTCGCCCGGCCTGAAACGTGTTACCTTGAGACCCACCCTCTCGACAACCCCTGAAAACTCGTGTCCCGGGATGACCGGGTAGGTCCCGAGGTATTCACCCTTGAAGATGTGGATATCCGTCCCGCAGATTCCGGATGACACAACCCTGATGAGCACCTCGTGCTCGCCGGCTGTCGGGACAGGCAGCTCCTTGATTATCAGGGTTCCTGGCTTTTCTATGACCGCCGCTCTCATGCAATGCCTCCTTCGAATGGGGTCCGCATTTTCAGACGCGGGCCAGATCGTCAAAAATAGGTTTCAGCCTTTCATAAAGGCTCGAATAGATAGGGTACAGACGTTCGTAGGCTGCCGTTTTTCCGGCATGGGGAATTTCCCGGGGGAGGGTCCGGCAGATGAGGGCCGCTTCGTCCAGGCTGTGCCAGACGCCCGCCCCCGTTCCGGCAGCCATGGCAGCGCCGAGTGAGGTCGCGTTGGTGGGTGCCGAGTGTGGCAGGACCGGCCGGCCAAGGACCTCGGCGATGATGCTGCGCCAGACCTGGCTCTTCGCGCCGCCGCCGAGCAGTGTAAGCTCCGAGGGGTGCATGCCCAGTTCGCCGTAGATGCGGAACACGTCACGGAGCGCGAAAGCGACACCTTCGTAGACGGCGCGGATGAAAGCCGCCTGGCCGTGGTACAAGGACAGGCCGACGAAGCAGCCGCGCGCGTTTGCGTCCCAGTGGGGGGTACGCTCACCCATCAGGTACGGGGCAAAGAGTACGCCATCCGACCCGGCAGGTACCGAGGCAACCGCGTGGTCCATGGAGCTGTGGTCTTTTGAGATCAGGGAAAGTGCCCAGTCCACCGCTATCCCGGCACTCTGTACCGTACCGCACACGTTGCATTTTCTGCCGTCCAGGTCGTAGAAATTCTGCATGCGCATTGCAGGGTCCATTACAGGAGCGTCCGCGAGGGTGGAAATCCAGGCGCTGGAGCCGATGTTGGCGTAAGCCGTGGAGGCATCCGTGACACCCGCACCCCTGGTGGCGCAGGCGGCATCGCCGCCACCGAACACGACAGGCAAACCTTCGGGCAGACCCAAGGTGCGGGCGGCTTCAGGGGACAGGTCACCGCAGTGGTCCGGGCTCCGCCGGATTTCCGGAAATTTGGCCGGGTCAAGACCGATTTCCTTAAGCAGGGATTCCGCCCAGATTCCCGCCCGCAGGTCCATGGCACAGACAAGGGAGGCGTCGGAAAAATCTGTGTGGCCCCACTGTCCGGTAAGGCAGCCCCGCAACCAGTCCTTGGAGTTGAGGAAAAAGGCGGTTTGTGCGTAAAGCTCGGGAAGGTTCTTTTTGATCCAGAGGATCTTGGGCAGGGACAGGTGTTCGTCCACCCGGTTGCCCGTCAGCTCGTAGATTTCACCGTGAGGCACCGCCCGCAGGATGTCGGCGCATTCCAAAACGCTCCGCGAATCGGAATGGATGATCTCGCGGCAAAGCGGATGCCCTTCCGCATCCACCGGCAGACAGCCGTTCATGTGCCCCGAGAGTCCTATCGTCAGGATCCGGGAGGGTTCCACCGTGCTATCGGCAAGTAGTTGTCCGGTAGCATCCACAGCCGCGGTCCAATAGTCCCCGGCGTCCTGTTCGGCCTGGCCGACCTCCGGATAAAAGGTCCGGTACGCGGAGGTGGCCGACCGCACTTCCTCGCCGGAAAGGGTAAATGCGGCGCATTTCAAACCTGTCGTCCCGATGTCGTAGACGAGTATCGTGTCCTTTTCGTGCATGGAATATCGTACCGATTCAGGCGATCAGACGCAAGAATAGGCTCCGTCGATTACGAGGTCGGTTCCTGTCGTAAAGCTCGCTCCGTCGCCCGCAAGATAGATGAGAGCCGCTGTCAGTTCCTCGGGCCGCCCCATGCGCTTCACGGGGGTGAGGGATTCCCAGGTGGGGATCCACTGGGTGGCGGAGAGGGTCATCTTGGTGCCTATATAGCCGGGGCTGATGCTGTTCACCCGGACGTTATAGGGCGCCCATTCCACAGCTAGTGACTTGGTGAGCAGGATGACTCCCGCCTTGGATGCGTTGTACGCGCTCTGTGGCTGGGGAACGTTGACGACGTGACCCGACATCGAAGCGGTATTGATGATGCAGCCCTTGCGGTTCCTGATCATCACCCGGCCTGCCGCGCGGGCTGTGAGGAATACGCCGTTCAGGTTCACATCTATGACGCGTTTCCAGTTCTCGTAGGACATTTCCTCGGCTTTTTCGTTTACACAGATTCCGGCATTGTTGAAGGCGATGTCGACCGTACCGAATTCGGCCAGGATTTTTTCCATCAT
>Ga0172379_10006172_pt1 | contig 16233 bp, 14 predicted proteins | sample GrowelOW334metaG_FD_119756 | JGI IMG/M metagenome (GOLD analysis project Ga0172379, IMG submission 119756) | Groundwater microbial communities from an aquifer near a municipal landfill in Southern Ontario, Canada - Groundwater well OW334 metaG | ecosystem: Environmental > Aquatic > Deep... | reverse complement strand
TTTCTGCTTTGGCGTTCATCTGCACGACCTTCAGTTCATTCCGCATTGCAGGAGACAACGTATCACAAACAATCATTTTAATACGTTTTAACGGCAACAATCCGTCGCATGTATTTAGAAAATTGTTCATAACATCATTACTAACAAATGCCATAATACGCAAGTCGAATGACGATGTTTGCAATAATACCGAAGCATCCATAAAAAGCTTACGAACTGCTCCACTTTTGGTGCTGCATGTTGTTGAAACAAGCAGACCAACCTTTTCATCGGCAGAAACACCATCGAACTCGAAATGCACAGACGTTCCGTCTGTCCGCTGTCCAACGCTCACAACCTGCCGGTGTTTTAGTGGGACTCCGACCTTTTTCGCTACATAATTCACCACATACGGCTCAATTTCCTGTTTAAGATATGCTGTATCAGACATATTACCTCCTTGATATGGATAGCTATTCATACGACGAGTCAAACAAAAAGCGTAAAATTTTCAAATATTACTCTCCCCCAAAAAGTATAGCAAAAATCACCAAATATGCTAACTTTAGTATGTCGAACAATAGAGAGCAAGTAACTATACTTTCTATTGATGAAGTCAAAACTATTAATAAGTTTCGGACACGCTGTCCGGAAAGAACGCCACCGCCTGGGCATTTCTCAAGAAGAATTAGCCGAACGGGCTGGCGTTCACCGCACTTATATCGGCATGATAGAGCGGGCTGAAAAAAACATTACGCTAATCAACATTGGCAAAATTTGCGCAGGACTTGAAGTCGGCATTGGACATCTCTTAAAAGATTTTTAGTTTCCCTTTCAAAGCGTAATACTGGCGCTGAAGCAAATAGTCCTCGTTTTCATAAAACCTGCTGTTTCAGTTATCATTAACATACCGTTAGTTGGGCAAGATATCAAGTCACATAAACAGGTTAGTTTTAACAATACAACCAGGGACTATAATTTCTTGCGGAGAACTAGTAGCATAGTGAAAATTACAGTTGCGCAAATGGAGCTTATATGCCAAATATCGGGAATATCTTAAAACAGGAAATAATCCGCCTTGCCCGCAAGACAGCAAAACCTGAAATTGATAAGCTGAAACATGACATTGCTGAACTGAAGCGCTATGTGACAGAGCAAGCCAAGTTAATAAAAAAGCTTGAAACAGAAGTTACGACACCTGCCGATGCAAAAGCGCCAGTTGTCGCCACAGACGAAGCACCGGGAACAATAAAACGCCTTGGCCCCAAACTTATCCGCGCACAGCGCAAGCGGCTAGGGCTTTCCCAGCGTGAGTTCGCACTTCTGCTCGGCGTAAGTACAAATACGCTGGTTCTCTGGGAAAGCGGCAAGACCGCGCCCCGCGAAAAGGTTCGCGCACAATTCGCCGCCATACGAGAAATGGGCCGCCGAGAAGCAAATCAGAAACTTCAGGGATTAACGAAATAACAAAGTACAGGAACTTGCATAAAAGCCCCGGTCTAGAACATCAGGCCGGGGCTTTTAATATAACTTGATAACCTGCCCGAAGTATCGCTCAATGTTGGTGTACAGTTAACCCAGGAGGTTATTATGGACGCCAATACCGCCGAGCAGAAAGAAAAACAACAAAGCACCGCAAGCCAGATAAGCGAGCTATACTCGCTGTCAACCAAGGAACTGAAAGAACGCTACAAAATCATCTGGCCTGACGAAACACCAGCAAGCAACAAGGAATACCTGATTCGCAAACTTGCGTATAAACTTCAGGAAGATATTTTCGGCACACTATCCCCCATCGCTAATGCCCGCATTGACACGCTAAAAACTGAACTCAACCCGATAAACGAGCTTGGCAAAAGATCATCAGGCAAGAAACATAAAGCCAATAAACTACCATTACCCGGTACCGTCATTACCAAAGACTACAAAGGCTTAAACATAAGCGTAAAGGTGCTGTCAAAAGGGTTTGAGTACAACGGGAAGGAATACAAATCTCTATCCGGGGTTGCTAAAGTGATAACCGGGGTTCACCAGAGCGGGTTTATCTTTTTTGGCTTATGAACAACACCGACCGAATCTATTGCGCGGTCTACACACGCAAGTCCACAACAGAGGGTCTGGAGCAAGAATTCTCCACCCTTGATTCCCAGCGCGAGGCTGGCCTCAATTTCATCGCAAGCCAGAAGGGACAGGGTTGGATAGCCCTGCCAACGGAATACGATGACGGCGGGTTCACCGGGGCCAATATCGACCGGCCCGCGCTTCAGCAATTATTAAAAGATATCGAGAGCGGCAGAGTAAACTGCGTGGTGGTCTACAAGGTCGACCGGTTGTCCCGCTCATTAACAGATTTCGCTAAGTTACTAGAGTTTTTCGACAGGAACAATGTTACCTTCGTTTCTGTAACGCAAAACTTCAATACTCACAACTCTATGGGTCGCCTGACTCTGAATATCCTATTATCGTTCGCCCAGTTCGAACGCGAAATAATCAGCGAGCGCACAAAAGATAAAATGAGCGCGGCACGCAAAAAAGGCCGCTGGCTAGGTGGGATGCCGATGCTGGGCTATACAGTAGACAAGGGAAACACCGCACTGCTGCCGGTGCCGCCTGAAGCGGAAATCGTAAAGGAAATCTTCAACCTATACCTTCAGCACAAAACGCTTATGAAGGTTGCAACGATTCTGAACGAAAGGGGCATAACAACCAAACGACATATTTTCGAGACCGGCACGATACTGGGCGGCAAACTGTTCGATAAGCCTGCTGTGCTGGCAATACTTTCGAACTATACCTGTGCGGGAAAAGTAAAGTACGATGGCAAAATTTACGACGGACTGCACGAGCCTATTATACCCATGGAGACATTCCAAGCCGTGCAGGAATTAATAGCCGCAAACCGGGTAAGGCGAATCTTCCCGAACAACAAAAATGATTCCAGCCTGCTGCGCCATGTACTGTGGTGTGCGCACTGCCACACGCGAATGATACCGACGTATTCTTCAAAGAAAAATATAAAGTATCGCTACTATGTGTGCCAGAAGGCGCAGAAGTCAGGGTATCACACCTGCCCGACAAAATCGGTTAACGCACACAATATCGAAACCGAGGTGATTGGGAAACTTAAAAAAATTATAAACGCCTCGCCAGAACTTAAAAGTAAGAATCTTGTATTGAACACTCCAGCATGGGAACTGCTGTTCCCGCAAGAACGACGCAGGATACTTAATATGCTGGTGGAGTCAATAGAATACAGTGCGACTAACAATAAACTCTCTATAACCCTTAATGAAAAGGGAATTATGGAGCTTGAAAAGGAACTAGCACATGAAATATGAATTTGAGGTAAACTTAAAACCCGTCTGGCACAAAAAAGCAGAAACGTGCAACCCGATAAAGACTCCTGGTATTTTAAAATCTCTCGTAACAGCTTATCAGATAGCCGATTATATGCGAGCCAATGACATCGGCACACTTAAGGGATTCTGCCGGAAGGCCAAAATTACCACCGCACGAGCCACCCAGCTGATACGCCTGTTGCAATTATCCCCTTGCATTCAGGAGGCGATACTTTCAAGCCGTTATGCCACCACCAATCTCACGGAACACGACATCCGGCCTATTACAATGGAAATCATATGGGAACAGCAAAATAAATTGTGGATGAAACAACACAGAAAAGATAAAATTTCATAAAATTGTAATGTTCGCGGAGGTATTTATGATACCCAAATCATGGATCAAAGCTGCATTAATGTTAGAAGAGCAATTGAGGACCTCCCAGAAAAACTCTCATCCTGTCTACAAACGTGACACGGAAAGAATTATAAACTTTCTGCGAAGCGAAAAGCTTGCCGGACAGTGGTATGAACTTAAATGTCGTGATTATAATTTGGATCAAGAATGGTATGAGTCCCGTAAAACATATGACGGCGTAAATTTGTGCCAGCCAGATTTACCGATCGATGAATCTCATAAAACAAGGCAAGAAAAAGCATTAAAACGAGATGAAGCTCTGTTCTTATTTGACAACGATATAAAAAGCATATCCATTCTTAGCTACATCGATGATGGCAAAGAAATATGGGTACCAGACCCTAAGTTCAACACAACAGAAATATCGCACGTTATGGTCGGATATCTGTGCAGGAATTGTGGCCAACAATTTGACAGATTATTTTACTCTGCCAGGAAATGTATGTGTCCTAACTGCTTTTCAGAAAAACCGATTAAGGAACTCCACGATATTGTAGTTCGGCCGCATCCACAAATCACGAAATGTGAATGGGATTGTCTATGGCGCCGAGTCAAAAGACAATTCAAAAACTTAGCAGGCAAATGCAAAGGGATACGATTACGAAAGCACTCCACACAAAAAGCAAAATGGAACTCTTTATATTCAAAAGGGACAAGCATTAAAACCATTTGTAAAAGAGAATTGTCTTCACATACAGAATATTGGAATGAATATTACTGGAAATACTATTGCAAACGAACAAAGGGTAATACACATATAACTGCTGTTTTGAGAAACAATAAAACCTATAAAGGTCTTAGGGACTCATCAGACTGGAAATACTTTTCGGGTTCCGGATATGACGCAAAATTCGAAAAATTCGTGCAGCAGTCATTAACAAAAAGGATTCGGGAAGCGCTCCGCCGTTCAAACCTATTGCACGAATCAACTGCTGAACCAAAAGCTGTCAACCCCTAGTCCAATAGTAATCCCATATATTTTCCCCTCTTGAAAATGACACATTAAATGTTCATTTCCAGTGTGCCGTTTTTTAAAAAATCAGGTGCTAATCTATATATCAACCCCATGCAGGCCGGAGACGATATATGAATATACGCACAATAAATGTTGCAGCCATAAACCCAGCGCCATACAACCCGCGTAAAGACCTCGCCATTGATGATTCAGCCTACAAACAAATAAAAGCCAGCCTGGACATGTTTGGCTGCGTTGAACCTCTTGTGTGGAATGAATCTACTGGGAATCTGGTATCCGGACATCAAAGGTTCAAAATACATTTAGCACAAGGCTGTACGACCTTGGACGTGAGCGTAGTATCCCTGTCTTTGGAACAGGAAAAGGCTTTGAATCTTGCAATGAACAAGATATCCGGCCATTGGGATGAAGATCGGCTTGCCGAGATCATTAATGAGCTGACACAGATACCGGATATCAACATACAGCTAACCGGGTTTTCATTGCCAGAAGTTAGTGAAATTCTGGATAACTTTACACCTATAAAATCAGATGTTTATGATATCCAGGCAGACATCGACATCAAAAACAATGCCATAACCCAACCCGGCGACATTATATGCCTTGGAAGGCACAAGGTTATGTGTGGAGACTCTGCCGACCCTGAAAGTTATAAAAAACTTCTTGGCGATACCCGCATAAACCTTATTCACACCGACCCGCCGTATAACGTTGCGTATAATGCAGGGGAACGTCCCGCAAAAGGTCGCAAAGGCAAGTGGAAACAAATTGAACACGACAATCTGGTTCAGAGCGACTACGAAAACTGGCTGAAGTGTGTTTTTGAAGCAGCAACACCATACATGGAGAAGGGTGCGCCCTTCTATATATGGAATGGCTTCCGGCAGTTCGCCCCAATGCAAAGAATACTGGCGGAGTTGGGACTGAACTGCGTCAATATTATAACTTGGGCCAAACCAACCTTCGGACTTTCCTATGCTGATTACAACCCGCAAACCGAATTTTGCCTCTATGGCTGGAAAAATAAGAATGGTGCGCACAAGTGGTACGGCCCGACTAACGAAAGTTCGCTCTGGGAAGTCGGGCGCGACAGCATCGACAATTATATCCACCCCACCCAAAAACCTGCCGGGCTCGCGCTAAGGGCATTACGCAACAGCAGTATCCGCGCCGATACAGTTATGGATATGTTCCTAGGCTCTGGCTCAACACTAATTGCAGCGGAAATGCTCGGGCGCAGCTGCTACGGAATAGAATTGGACCCTCGCTACTGTGACGCTATAGTGAGGCGGTATATTGCATTTACAGGCGACACAGACGAATCACTCGATATATATCGTAAGGAGGCTTCCGATGCCAGAAGAAAATAATATATCAGAAACGGATTCCACATTTAGCGTAATTCAAAGAATTAAAAGTGGAAGTTTGGACCCGAAGTTGCTTGATAAAGAGCACCGGCTGCTCTGTGTCGAAGCGTTATATCTGGAAGGCGTTACTCCAATGGCGTTAGCTGAATTATTTAAAGTAAACGACCGGACGATACGCCGTGATATGCAGGAAATCCGCATTCGAAACTCGCTTAATCCAAATCCCGAACTAGTCAAGCAAATTATTGGGGATTTTTGGCTTAACGCCAGTGCACATCGCAATCACCTAATGAAACTGGCCCGAGGCAAGGACGGTTCAGTAGGCGAACGGGCCCAGGCCGAATACTACGCCAGTCGGACAACAATTGACATTGTCAGTGTTTTGCAGAGTATCGGCTATATACCTAAAATGCCTGGCGCCGTTGCGGTGTTACACGCCACGTCTCCTAGTTCTGAAAGTATAACGTTGTTATTAAAGGAATTGGATGAAATGCAACAGCTTGAACCTGACACAACGAAGCAAATGGCATTTGACAAAATTAAAGCGGCCCTGCCGCAGGAGAAAAAACCATGACGCCAGAAGAAACCAAACAACTTGAACGAAAGCTTATTTCGCTACGCAGGAAAAACTACCGTGATTTTTCCATTTTCCGTGAATGGTATTTCGCGCATTACCATAAAACCGAAAATGCAGCTTTCCATGGCGAGCTTGCGAAACTACTAGGGAATATAAGTCATGAACGCAACAGCCGTCTTGCCATAGCAGCACCACGCGGTTACGCGAAAAGCACTATTATCACACTTGAATACGTTATCTACTGTATGTGCTATATGCGGGAACACTTCATCATGATAATTTCCAGCACAGCACCACAGGCCGCAGAATTCCTGGCCGAGATAAAGCACGAGTTAGAATCTAACGCCCGCCTTCAAAAGGACTTTCCGGAACTTTGCGAAATGGACGTTAAACCAGAGCCACTCCGGTGGACACAGCATGAAATTATTACAAAAAATAATATAAAGCTGAGTGCGTTAGGCGTCGGCCAAAACATTCGTGGCAGGCGACACAACGAGCACCGCCCAAGCCTCATAATCCTAGACGACATAGAAGGCAATGACCCCGTACAAAGTGACGACAGCCGCTATAAGCTGAAAGACTGGCTGGAAAAAGCGGTGCTAAAAGCGGGATCTAATAAAACCAATTTCATATATACCGGGACCATCCATCATTACGGCTCATTGTTGGCACAATACACCGACAAAAAAGAATCACCCGGATGGCAGAGCCGGATCTACCGGTCCGTAATCAAATGGTCGGAGGCTGCGCAGGAATGGCAACGCTGGTCTGCTATTTACCGCTCCCAAAGTACATACGAGGGACAAACAGGAAAAGACGGTGCATTAGCTTATTTCAATGCCAATAAAGAACAGATGCTGGATAATACTGAGGTCTTATGGTCACAACACAAAAGCTATTACGACTTGATGCTCATGCGCGAGGACAACGAGATCAGCTTCGATAGTGAAATGCAAAATGAACCGGTTAACCCACGTGACTGTTGTTTCAATGTAGCAGATTTCCACTATTGGGACGATACGCATAAAACAGCAAGTGAGCTTATCCGAACGCTTAAAAACCCAATATTTTACATGGCATGCGATCCCAGCCTTGGCAAAGACAAAAACCGGGGTGATTATTCGGCAATTATCATCGGCGTTAAATCATACGATGACAATACCCTCTACGTCATTGATTCAGACATAAGCCGGCGCCAGCCAGATGACCTTATAAATGCGTTGCTCGCTCATGCCAAGAGCTGGAGTGTGAATTTTCTTGGAATCGAGAGCAACCTGTTTCAGGATGTATTGGTCGATACGCTGGAAGAAAAAGCCGGAAAACAAAATATTCAGATGTCCATTGACCGAATGGAGAATACTGGAAATAAACTTACACGCGTACAGTTACTGCAGCCTTTTTTGAAAAACGGAAAAATTCAGCTTTGCCGGGATCAGAAAACGCTTATCGAGCAGCTGAAACTGTTCCCCAAAGGCCAACACGATGATGGACCCGATGCCTTGGAAATGCTCTGGCACACATCAGCTCAAACACCATTCCTCCCAAGTGATATCCAATTCGGACATTATGAACCTGAAGACGATGACTCGAGTATGCCTTCATTTCGAGAGGAAGTGAAAGCCCTCTATGATCACGCTGGACATATCGACTGGACTGGGTTAAAGCGAAGGTATTGATCATGTGTTAATAGCACGCGCACCGTAAGCCTCCACATTGTGCGATTGATATTCGGGCCCTGCCGAATGAAAATTCGGTGGGGCCCGAGCATGTGATATAAAAATGCAATCCCAAGCTGGCCGCGCATTGTGTTTTTTATGTTGATTATGTAGCGGTATTTCCTTACTCTTTTTATCATAGACCGCGAGGATTTGTGCGTATGTATTTCTATAGCAGAGCCTCTTATATTTTTTTAATCAGTATACACCGCCTTAACAATGCATATTTTACAGAAACTTGGCAAAGTGATAGACTGCACCAAGAGGGGTATCATTAACTGGACAAAACTATCATGAAACACATTGCCAAGAATCTTGTATGCCAATATTTTGAAGGGCTATCCCGCAAAGCACTGGAAGATTATTCGGGCTTGTTCTACAAATATATTAAAGGCCGGCACGGGATATATGCTCTGTATCGTAACGACAAGCTGTATTATGTAGGGCTGGCGACAGACATCAAGTCCCGTTTACGCAACCATTTTAATGACCGACATGCCAAAACATGGAACAGATTTAGCATATACTTTACAGTCGGAGATGACCACCTGCGCGAATTGGAAGCCTTGCTGTTACGCATAGTACCAACAGATGGCAACACCCAGAAAGGGAAATTTGCAAAAGCACAGAATCTTAACAGGTTGTTTCAAAAAGAGATGCACGATTTTAACCGTAATGAAGAACACCGCATAATGGGCCATAAAGCCGTGCATAAAGAAATCAATCAGGACGACGAAGCATCTCTGCCACTTGCCCAATACATAACAAAACGCACACCAATTCGCATGATTTACAAAGGCACACCATACACTGCGGCAATTCGGAAGGATGGTTCAATAGTCTTCACTGGTAAGTGCGCAAAAATCCGAAAGTTTGCCAAGAAAGTATTTAATACCCCCTCCGCAGCAGGCGTAGCTGTTACAGGTAAACCCACCAACGGCTGGGTCGCATGGTCCTACGAGCGCGCCCCCGGCGATTGGGTGGAACTCAATTTTATGCGGCTCGACTAAGTATAAACTACATATATGACAAAAAATTCACTATATGAATGGCTTGATAGGCCAATAAACTGTGCTAAAGAAGACACGCTGCATCGCTGTTCATTCTCAGATACGTTGGCTACAAGTATTGCTGCGTGGGAAGGGAATGATAGCCTTATAATAGGATTACATGGACCATGGGGATGTGGTAAAACTTCTGTGAAAAACATGGTTCTTGAACAACTAAGAAAGGAGAATGACAATAAACTCATCGTTATAGAGTTTAACCCATGGCGCGTTATAAATTTTGACCAACTATCAAATATATTTTTCACAGAAATTAAAAATGCTATCCCAGGAAAACTACATAAGCTCCGACAAATTTTCACTGAATATTGCAAACAATTGGACTCTGCAACTATAAACGTTGGATTGCCTGGAGCAAATGTTGCAATTAATGCTAAACAGAAACAGCAAACCATTGAAGCTTGCCGGACTGAATTATTTACAGAACTTTCAAAAAAGTCTTACAAATTTTTGGTTATTATTGATGACATTGATCGTCTCGCCAAGGAAAAGATGGCTCTATTTTTCCAACTCATCAAAGCCAATGCTGATTTCCCAAATTTCACATATTTGTTACTTTTTCAGAAAGATATTGTAACCAAAGCTTTGGAAACAGATTACGATGATGGCTCCGCATTTCTTGAAAAAATAATACAACTTGAATTTGACGTGCCACACATCAAAAAACAACAAATAGAACTTCTCCTAAATACTGGATTACGACACACCATTACAGATTTCTATTGGGATAAATATTTTAAGGATATATCTTGGCAATATACATATTGGCCAGAAGTAATGTCTTATTTTAAATCATTACGCGACGTAAAACGATTTTTACTATCCTTCCAGTTTACAAATCGAACTTTTAGCAAAAACAAATATATAACCGCACATCCAGAAGACTTGGTATCGTTGGAAGTATTGCGAATTTTCGAACATCGTCTATATCATCAACTTCCATCACTCAAGCATCTTTTAATCAATCATCTGAACGAACGTGAAATTACCGAATATCGCAAAGAGCTACATAAGGTTATTGATGATTTATCAAATAACAAAAAAACTGCTGAAACGATTTTGCGATATCTGTTCCCTAATGCCGAATGGATATTTAGTGGTGTGCAACAATCTACAGACACCAATAAATTATTACATGAACACCGCGTGGCATCAGCCGATTTTTTTGATAACTATTTTACGCTTACATCCCCAGATGATACAGTTTCAACCGAAGATATCCTACATCTAATTGAAGGCTCTGGAGACAAACTAAAACTACGAGAAATGTTTGATAGCTTTGGGCATCAAGGAAAAATTTATACTCTATTACAACAACTAGCCACTCATTCCAAGGATATTTCGATTGCAAATGCCATACCAATTATTTCAGTACTGTGTGATATTATTGATTTGGTACCGCAGGACGAAGAGCCATTTATTCTAAGTTCTATTAACTATGCATGGCGCACTATATATTTCTATTTATTGCAAGAGCAAAACATTGAAACTCGTGGAAAAATTCTAGAACAATGCTTTAGGGATTCAACTGGAGTGTCTTTGCCCATTCTGATAATCATGTTGAATGATCCCAGGACACGCAATACCACTTCCACACTAGTAACAGACTCTTGTCAAAGCAAGCTAAAGAAAATAGTTATTCGCAAAATATCTCAGAAAAATGATACTGAACTGATCCAATTGCCATATCTTGGCACAGCACTGACAAAATGGCATGAGTGGGCAACTAATGGGAAAGCCAGATCATGGATTTTAAGACAAATACAAACACGTGATGGTTTCTTTAAAATTCTGAGTTCATTTGCAACAACTATTTACTCATCTAGCATACCTCACACACGATTGGGAATGTCAAACGCATTTCTGTCGACTTTTGATATAAAAACTGACATGGCAAGTGTAGCTGAACAATATCCTAATCTTGAGCTAACTTATAAAGAAAGAGATCTACTAGCGGTGTTCAACAAAGCTTTAAATAGTACCAGTTCAGACGTTGTTGAACTAAATAAGAGTGAATTAGAATAGTCAGCCCTGGATCTAATGGCACTTTATCGACACAAAACGGCATGCGTTAATGCTATCAAAGAGCGCAATATCCCGTTCATACAAGAACACCAGTTAACCTGTGAAACGGCAGAATTCGTCAATTGTGATAGTTTGATACGTTAATTTGAGGATATTAGGGTAAAATCAAGCCGGAAGATGCATCCGAACCAGCATCTTAATTAAAACACAAACAAATTCTCGACGACCAATAAAAAAGGAGCGGTTAACCAAAACCGCTCCTTTTTCGATGTATCTCAAATTTTCTCCCCGGGCAGGATTCGAACCTGCGACACTTCGGTTAACAGCCGAATGCTCTACCAGCTGAGCTACCGGGGAATTTTCAACGTATAATTCATTTTAGCAAAAACTTTTCGCACGCACAAATGCTTTTTTCCACTTACCATAGCATCGCAAAAGTTCAAGTTTTAATCAAATCCATGCCACTTCTGCCACGCTGACATCAGTATCCGTTACATAACTGTTTCGTCCGCAACTATTTTGACCTGCGCATCCGGCTGGCTCAATGACCTGTGGTATGCTTTCAATTTACTGTGATAACGCCCGTACAGAAAGTAAACCGCGAAACCTAAAATCAGCCATACAATAAATCGCCCCCAGGTCATAATATCGAGGCCCAGCATCAGATAAATACAAAAAACTATACCCATAACCGGCGTAAAATAGCCGCCTGGCGCGCGGAATGGCCTATGCCTGTTCGGTTCCTTTATCCTCAGAATAATAATCCCCGCGCACACCAAAATAAACGCAAACAACGTGCCGATGTTGCACAGGTTGGCCATTTCATCAATATTGCAAAAAGCCGACAACACTGCCACAACAACACCCGTAAGAATAGTTGTCACATACGGGGTTCTATGTTTATCATGCACTTTGGAAAAGGATTTCGGGAGCAAGCCGTCGCGGCTCATCGCGTAAAGTATTCTGGGCTGGCCCAGCTGGAAAACCAAGAGCACCGCTGTGTTAGCCACAACCGCGCCAAAGGCCACCAGGACAATAAGCCACTTGCTCGCGTGATTATATTCGAGCCCCGCGACGAGCGGTTCAGCCACGTGGTTCTGAAGCTCCATAACCGGCATCATGCCGGTAAGCGCGGCGGTAACCAGCATATACACTATGGTGCAGATCACCAGCGAACCGATAATCCCGATAGGCATATCCCGTTTAGGATCTTTGGTTTCTTCGGCGACGGTTGAAACGGCGTCAAACCCGATATAAGCGAAAAATACGGTTGCCGCGCCGATCTGGATTCCTTTAAGCCCGCCGGGGGCAAAGGGAGTCCAGTTTTTGGGATCGAGATAATAAAACCCCACCGCCACAAAAACACCCAGCACCAAGAGTTTAAAAAGCACGATCACGCCGTTAAACTTTGCGCTTTCCTTAATGCCCCGAACAAGCAGCCACGTAATTGCAAGCACAATCAGCACGGACATTAAGTTAAAAACTAACGGCAGGCTGCCGAGATGCGGAACCTGCGCGAGATCGTAACCTTTCTGAATGAAAGTGCGGTAATCCATCCTCAACCAAAGCGGAATCTCAAATCCGAACATATTACCGATCAGATTATTAAAGTATCCCGCCCAGCTTATGGCCACGGCGACATTGCCGATAGCGTATTCAATAATCAGGTCCCAGCCGATAATCCACGCGACTATCTCGCCCATGGTGGCATAGGCGTAAGTATAAGCGCTGCCGGATATGGGAACCATTGCGGCAAATTCCGCGTAACACAGCGCGGTGAAGCCGCAGGCGATGGCGGTTAACAGAAAAGAAATGATAAGCGCAGGCCCTGCGGGATAGCCGCGGCCCGCTCCTAACGCGGCTTCGCCAATCATGGCGAAAATGCCAGCACCAATAATCGCGCCTACGCCGATCATGGTAACATCAAACGAGCCGAGCGCTTTTTTCAGGCTATGCTTGGTTTCCTCTGAATCCTTGAGAATTTTTTCTACCGATTTTGTTCGAAAAAGACTTTTCGGCATATAAGCCCGCCCTCAATAAATTTCCGCAAAAAGCGGATATCCTGATTTTACATTTTGTATTCCAAATCTCGCAATGAAACTCTATAAGGCGCCCAGATATGCCTCTTTAATTTTTCTGTTACCCAGCAGTTCGGCGGAAGTTCCGGAAAACACCATTTTACCCGTTTCCATTATATACCCGCGCGAAGCAATTTTAAGCGCGGAATTAACGTTTTGCTCTACAAGCAGAACAGTAACTCCCGCTTTATTGATCTTAACCAGAATGTCAAAAATCGAGCGCACCAGCATCGGCGCAAGACCCATGGACGGTTCGTCCAGCAACAGGATATCGCCTTCCATCATCAGAGCTCGCGCGACGGCAAGCATCTGTTGCTCTCCGCCCGAAAGCGTGCCGCCGCTTTGGTGCATACGTTCCTTCAAGCGCGGGAAAAGAGCGAAAACATATTCATATTTCCGCCCTATTTCCGCTTTATTGCCGATATTCCATGTTGCAAGTTTAAGATTTTCAAACACACTGAGATTTTCAAAGATACCGCGTCCTTCCGGCACGTGGCGTATCCCCATTTGCGCTATTTTGTGCGGAGCCATGCCGGAGAGTTCCGTTCCTTTATATACTACGCTTCCCGTATGTTCAGCAATGCCGGAAACGGCCCGCAAAACCGAAGTTTTACCGGCGCCGTTAGCGCCGGCTAAAACGGCGAAATCTCCCGCGTTAAGTTCAAACGACACATTTCGCACAACCGTCAGCTTGCCGTAGCGCACTGACAAATCCCTTACAGCCAGGAGCGCGCTCACAAGTCCCCCCCGAGATACGCCTCGATAACTTTTTTATTGTCCCTTATTTCGCGCGGCGTTCCATCGGCGATAGTCACGCCGAAATCCAGCACCCTGATTCTGTCGCAGATTTTCATCACCAGACTCATCTGGTGTTCCACCATAATAATGGTCAGTCCGTATTCCTTCCGAAGCCACATAATTAGCTTATCCAGCTCCGCTATTTCATGCGGATTCATGCCCGCGGCGGGTTCGTCCAGCAGAAGCAGTTTCGGATTAAGCGCGAGCGCGCGCGCTATTTCAAGACGGCGGGCAAGCCCGTAAGGCAGACTGCCAGCGTCAGTATCCGCATAGCGCGAAAGATTCAGTTCGGACAGCAACCGTTTCGCGGATTTAAAAATACGGTATTCCTCGCGGGAAAAGCGCGGCGTCCGCAATATGCTGTCAAAAATGGAATAATGCTTTCCCTGATAATGCGCCACCCGCACATTATCGAAAACGCTGAGTTCCTTAAAAAGCCTGATATTTTGAAAAGTGCGGGCAATTCCCCTTCCCGCGATTGCGGCGGGTGGAAGCGCGGAAATATCCGTCCCGTCGAAAACAATCCGCCCCGCGGAAGGTTTATAGACTCCGGTGATAATATTGAAAACAGTGGTTTTACCGGACCCGTTAGGCCCGATAAGGCCCAGCACTTCGCCGCGCTCCAGATTCAGCGTGAAATCGGAAACCGCCCTAAGCGCGCCGAAACGGCGTGAAACATTTTCAATTTCAAGAAGCGGCATGTTTCACCCCCCGCACGCGTTTGGACGGCAAGTCGCGCTTCGGCACCAGCCAGGAAAGTTCTTTCATACCGAAAAGCCCGCGCCGCCGGAAAAGCATGAGCAGCACTAAAATCAGCGGCATGAAAACCATGCGCCACACGCCCAGGGGGCGCAGTATTTCAGTCAGCGCAGTGAACACCACGGCGCCGGCGACTGAACCCAAAATGGAACTCACCCCGCCCAAATAAACCATCACCAGAATGTCGGTTGATTTAAGGATGTCAAAGGACCGCGGAGTGATAAACTGCAGAAGATGCGCGAACAATGCTCCGCCCACGCCGGTAAAAAAAGCGGATATCGTAAACGCCAGCATTTTCGCCTTGCGGGTGTTAACGCCGGAAAGTTCGGCGGCGATTTCGTCTTCCCTTATCGCCGTGACACTGCGCCCGTGCGCGGAATACACGAAGTTGCGTATCACCCACAAAGTCAGGATTGTCCAGAAGAAAACCCACGGCATGGTTGAAAGTTTCGGAATGCCCAGGAATCCGCGCGGACCGCCGATGGAATCAATATTTTCGATAGCGGATTTTACTATCATGCCAAAAGCCAGGGTAACGATAGCCAGATAGTCGCCCCGCGTTTTAAAAGAAGCAAAGCCCACCGCCGCACCGGCCAACGCCGCGAAGAATCCCCCCGCAACAACCGCCACAGGAAACGAATAAAACGCGTGCGGCAGAGCATTCGCCGTCAACACGGCGGAGGTGTACGCGCCGATCGCCATAAAACCCGCATGCCCTACGGAAAATTCGCCCATATACCCGTTCACCAGATTCAGACTGGCGGACAAGATCACGTTGATAAGCGTGTACATCACGATGAGCTGGATATATTCGTCCATCAGACTGGGCGCGAAAAATGAGATGATGAAACCTACGCCCAAAAGCGCGAGCAGGATTGTCCGTCCCGTTTTGAAGGAAAATTTAGGCATCAGACTTTTTCAATCCTCGGCTTGCCCAAAATGCCGTGCGGTCTGATTATCAGGAGCGCGAACAGGAGCGCGAAAGCGACAAAATCCCTGTAGGTCGAAGGGAGAACCGCCGTCGTGGCGATTTCGACAGCCGCCAGAATAAACCCGCCCAACACCGCGCCGCGAATGCTCCCTATTCCGCCCACCACCGCCGAGATAAACGCCTTCCACCCGATCATTACGCCGAT
>Ga0172379_10006171_pt1 | contig 16234 bp, 13 predicted proteins | sample GrowelOW334metaG_FD_119756 | JGI IMG/M metagenome (GOLD analysis project Ga0172379, IMG submission 119756) | Groundwater microbial communities from an aquifer near a municipal landfill in Southern Ontario, Canada - Groundwater well OW334 metaG | ecosystem: Environmental > Aquatic > Deep... | reverse complement strand
TCATGTACGCTTTCAGAAAGTTGAAAGAAGACAAGGCCCTGTTTGACAGATTGAGCAAAACCTGTCCCTTTATTGAAGTATTTTGTGACCCGCTCAACGAGTATAAAATTTCATGGCACTACCCTTCTAAAATGCCAGTAGATGAGCAACTTTTACTATCAAGGTATTTTAAGAATTCGTCATTTATTGATGATTCCGAACTAAAGGCTTTTTTGGGTTTTAGTGAAGAGTCGGTTGCATATCCGCGAATACGGATCCGGCCGGAAGTGCAGGAGAAAATAGAGACGGCTTTCGAAGAAGAGATGCTTGAAAATTTAAAATCAGGTTATCAGTCTGATTATAGTCCTATCAAAGGAGAGCTATTCCCCTATCAAAAAGAGGGGATCAACTTCGCCCTTTTTCGCAAAACAGCCATCATCGCCGATGAGATGGGATTGGGAAAAACGATCCAGGCCATTGGAACAGCTGTGCTGAAAAAAGGAATTTTCGATTTCAGAAAGACATTGGTGGTTTGCCCTGCTTCGCTCAAAGAGCAGTGGAAAAAGGAGATTGAAAAGTTTTCCCATGAAAAGGCATTGATTATCGAGGGATTTCCTGATGAACGGGAAAGACAATATTCGGATAATGACCATTTCTTTTTTATTGTCAATTACGAAACGATTCTCCGCGACCAATTGGCCCTCAACAAAGCCGGGTTCGATTTTCTGATCCTCGATGAAGCACAGCGGATCAAAAATTTCGAAACAAAAACAGCATCCTCAATCCGCAGGTTGCAATTTAAGCATGTACTTATCATTACCGGTACCCCGATTGAAAACCGGTTGATAGACATCTTCTCAATTGTGAGCGCGATCAATCCCAGTTTCTTCGGCCCACTTTGGGAATTCTCCTACCAACACTGCCTGTTCGACCCCGAAAAGCACAACAAAATCAATGGGTATTATAACCTTCAAAAGCTGAACAAACAGCTAGAACCTATTCTGATCCGTCGCGAAAAACGCAAAGTACTTGATCAGTTACCGAATGTTCAGCAGATAAATGTACCGGTCAACCTCTCCCCATTGCAGGCTGATTATCACGCTTCTTATGCCAAAGGGATTGCCACTATCATCCGTAAAAAATTTCTGACCCCTTACGACCTGCAAAAATTGCAGCTCCTTCTCGCCAGCATGCGGATGGTTTGCGACTCGACTTATTTAATTGATGAAGAGACCAATGAGTCTCCGAAACTGGAAGAGCTGAAGTACATACTGCTCGAGAAACTTGATGTGATCAACTCAGACTCGAAGATTATAATTTTCTCGGAGTGGGTAAAGGTCCACAAGCTGATCGGCCATATTTTGCGCGAAAACAACATCGGTTTCACAGAACTAAACGGCTCTGTACCTGTAAAACTTCGTGGGGAGCTTATCCGGAAGTTCGAGACCAATCCGCATTGCAAAATATTTTTATCGACCGAAGCGGGCGGTTCCGGACTGAATCTTCAGGTTGCCAACACATTGATCAATTTTGAACTTCCCTGGAATCCGGCAAAAAAGAACCAGCGGATTGGACGCATAGACCGGCTGGGGCAAAAAAGCAACAAACTGACTATTTTCAACTTCATCACGCGTAACTCGATCGAGCAGCAGATAGCTGCGGGGCTGTTGGTAAAGCAAAACCTGTTCGATGGTGTCCTGGATGGAGGAAGCAAAACCAATTCTGTAGACTTCTCGACGAAGGGGCGTTCACAGTTCATCCAGCAATTGGAAGAGTTTATTGCTGAAACCGAAAATGCGGAAATAGCAGAACCATCCTTAAGCTTTACAGGGGAAGTGATGGCACCTGCAGAAAATCTGCCGGAACCAGATACAATTGATCTCCTCGAAGAAATTGAAGAAGTTCCACCTCTTGGTGAACCTTCAGTCCCTGAAAAGACAGAAGCGTCAAAACTCCAGGAAGGGAAAGCGCAGGAGATTGAGCAGGTGATGAACAATGGAATGCAGTTCCTTGCCGGGCTTTTCAAAATGTCGACAGGGAAAGATATTGGACTTGAAAACCAAACGATAGAAGTGAACAAAGAGACAGGAGAGGTGATGATGAAGTTCAAGCTTCCGGCATTCTAAGCTTTCCATTATAAAACACTTGCATGCCGATAAATTGGACAAATGTTTTTAACTTGCGTTTGATTTTATAATAGAATATGATAGAAACAACAAAGATAAATGAAATAGTAAACAGGATTGCGATTAGATTCAATCCTGATAAAATTATTTTATTTGGTTCTTATGCTTCTGGCAATCCGAATAATGATAGTGACCTAGATTTACTGATAATTAAGGATACTAATTTACCTCGCCACAGAAGGAGCTTCGATATTCAGAAGTCATTGATTGGTTCGATGATACCATTGGATATTCTTGTATATACTACCAAGGAATTTGAACAAGGGAAGAAAGAGAAAAGCTCATTTTTATTTTCAGCGATAAAGACTTCAAAAATTCTATATGAGCGAGGTTAACAATAAAGTGAAGGATTGGATTGATAAAGCCGATCATGATTTGGGTTCTGCCAAGTTGATTTATTTGCATATCCCAGCTTATTTTGATACTATAGCATTCCATTGTCAACAAGCAACAGAAAAATATTTAAAGTCAGTACTTGAATATTATGTTATTGAATTTCAGCGCTCTCACAATTTGGTGTATTTACTTGACCTATTAGCTCAAAGGATTGATATAGCTGAGAATATTTATGATAAAGCGATTATTTTGAATGGATTTAGCGTTCAGATTAGATATCCCGATAATGCAATCTATTTGACAAAGGAAGAATTAGAAACATCAATCAGCATTTCACAGGAATTTAGAGATTTTGCGATCAAAACTATCGGAATAAAGGAATAAAAGTGCCGGCATTCAACAATAACTGGACAGATAAATATTTTTGGAAATGGGATTTGTACCAATTACGATTGACAAGTATGTAACAATGCATTTGAAGAATAATCCTTCTGAGAAAGAAGTGGATGTAAGAAAACACTTGAAATCTGCATTAAATGCTTATAACAATGGAACCAAGTGTTCTTGTGGAAATGACATCTGGGTTATTGGGTCGGCTTCAATTGGAAACAGTTGCTTCACTTGCATTACAGGCGAGAGCTATCCGACGAATGATTACGAAATTGATTCCGCAATAAAGAAAAAGGGAAATATAAAAGGCCGCAGGCACATAGACGACATTGACCCAATCAAAATTGCCGGCTTTTTCGATGACGATGGATACGAGATTAATACAGATTTGATAAAAAAGCCGTCTTTGTGTTTAATCTGCAAAAATGACATTAATCCTGATGAGGAATTGTTGTGCAATATGACACGATACGACCAAAAAGAGGACAATGCATTTAAGTGTTTCGCTTTCAGTAAAAAGTAAATAAGCGGCTAAAACACGACGGCACAGCACCAAACTAAACGCAAGTAGAACAGAGGTTTGACATTTATCTAATTTCTTTTGTTATTGAATTGCCAGGATGCCATACCCAGGCTAAGACCTATGATGAACTTTATGCAAGAACCAAAGAGGCAATCGAATTGTATCTTGAATAGTCATCATCAAACAGGATTTGATGATGACTATTGATAACTTTCTCAACATCAAAAATTGATCGGACCAATCGCTATTGCCACCTTACAACTGACGGGGTGACTCAGAGTGACCCCTTCAGTTAGGCGTTTATCATTTATGGAAACAATTAAGGTAATCATTGAAAAAACAAAAGATATGTATTCTGCCTATGCAGAAAATACCAAAGGAATTTATGTCGGAGGTGACACAGTTGAAGAGGTGCAACAATCGGTATTGGATGCAATAAGGCTACTGAAAAGTTACAATACCAATGAAAACATTCCCAACATATTAAAAGGGGACTATCAAATCGTGCATCGTTTTGATACACAAAGTTTTCTAAACTATTACAACAAGGTCTTTACCAACGTCGCACTGGAACGCATTACAGGGATCAATCAAAAACTGCTGCATCATTATGCAACTGGGTTGAAAAAACCACGCGAACCCCAAAGGAAAAAAATTGAAATTGCGCTGCACAAATTAGGGTCAGAGCTTTTAGCGTTAGAGTTATAATCCTCCCATACTACCATTTAGCTCATTGCCTGAATCAGCCTGAACCAAATCTTTTGGGTTATGCTTCAGCGTTTCCATTAGTAAAATTTTAACCTATTGACAAACGGAATAAGTTAAGTGTCATAAATCACTTGTCCAAATAGTGACCGAAAGTTTGAATGACAACAACGGTTATCGTTTCTTCACGAACTTCATAAACCAAACGGTGTTTTTTTCTATTTGAAAACTCATAATTCAAAAAGCTTTTTCTGCAGTTCAGGGGTTAACCTGACTGTTTCCCCTTTTCTTGCCTGTTCAATCCCGACCATAACCGATTCAAGATTCAGGGGGTCGTCAAACCACGGATCGTTGCTTGGGCTTGGGCTTTCTGGTATACTGTTTCCCCTTGGCACGAGTTCCAAAAATTCATTTTTTCGCTTGATGATCACTCTTTCTTTCGTTGCCAGATCAAAGTATTTTTTCTGTCTATCCCTGAATTCCCTGCTGCTTACGACTAACATTTCTTTCAATTTAATTTAAATGTGTACCATTTTCGGTACAAAGATAAGAAATCTCGGCGATCGGCGATTTTATTCTTTATTTTTAACAATGCTGACATTTCAGTTTCTCAATTTATGCACTTTCCTGTTTTTAACAGCGGCTATTGCCAAATAAATTTGAATGGCAAGGAATAGAATACGGGCACACTTTTTCCTCCTTGTTTCCCGGGCTTCCAGGTAGGCATCATTTTTAAAACTCTTAATGCCTCATCATCAAATTCGCCTCCAATTCCTCTAATCACCTTAGGTTGAGTGATTTTACCATCCTTGTCAATAACAAAGTTTAGAATTACTGTAACCGCATAATTATTCTTCGAATTTATTGGATTTTCTTGATTTATTTGTCCCTGATTCCGGACTAAAATAGAGTTTCCTAATCCTAATTTTTGACAATATGCCGTAGCATTGTTTGGGACTCGTAAATTATCAGAAACAAACTTCATCAACGCATGCTCACCCCCAGGAAATTCTGGTATTTGATCAACTTTGACAAATGATGGATCAGATTCAACCGACGAAGAATATTTCGCGATAGGTGAAATTTCGCCAAGTACCGTTGTTCCATCCATAAAAAAGATTTTATGCATATATACTTCCAAATTTACTTGTGTCAATGTCCGTTCCAAACTCCTATTTACGACATTAAAAATTACTTTGGCGGTAATTTTTCGATTGATGTTTCCAATATTGTCCTTTCTGGATTCAATTAATCTTTCTGCTTTTAAAGGATCCATTTTTAATTTATATTCGATGTCCTTATTACCCCAGGTTGGACTATATCTGACAGTAAAATCATTGAAAGCAAGGGAATATTTAACAATTTCTATACCACTCCATAATTCTGTGATAGGGAAGCTGCTGCTTTCAGAATCCCATTTGCCGAAAGTTGCATTGCATGTAAGTGAATATATTTTACTGAAATCTGCCGATGCTATTCCGTTGTTAATTTCTTCCACAATTTTTTTTGAGTATTGAGGCCATTTGAATTCATCGTTGCGATAATTTTGATAATTCGTCTTGTCAAAGGTGTTTACATAAATATCAAACCACCGAACCTGCAATTGTGGCCCCTCAATTGCATTATCTGTTATTTTGAAATTATTTGCCTTAAGAGTAAAATAGAAACCTTCCATATTTGTCATAATTGGTTGGCTATATGAGAATGAGCTTGTCAGAAAAACCGATAAACCGATTGAAATCACTTTAAAAAAATTACTAAAAACTGACAATGATTTGATAAAAGGAGCTAATTGTTTCATGGTATGCATATTTAATTTTCCCAATTCGTCTGGTTTTCAAGGTCACCCCATTTTTGCATAATGGATTCTTGACGACTATTTCTTGGACTACAATTCAAATCGGATCCCAAATGAATTTGTTTCACCTCCCCGGTTCCAAGCATTGCCCCAATTTTTCTGTCCATTAATGATTACCTCCTTTTCATCCTGGTCAGTGATCGGATAATCCATCATATAAACGCTATACTGCCAATAAAGCTGAACATTGTACTTCAGATTTATACCAAACATAAATCCCGGTCGCACAAAAGTTGATCTCAAATATTGTTTACTATCCTCCTTATTTGTAATTTGTTCATACCCATAACCAACAAAGGGTTGTAACCTTAAGTTTCGAAGAAAGCAGAATTCTTTTCCAATTCCAACACCATATCGAACAAAATTTGTATAAGTTGTTGTTCCATTATAACCATTGTTTACCTTGAATGAGTATGGTTGCAAGCTTCCTTCAATATATAGCTTACACATTGGGGGCAACTTTTGGTACAATCGCTGAGTTATGTTAATATCCACTCTAATGTCTAAACCAGGGACGCCACCTTCAGAATACCCAATTGAAAATGCCCCACCAATATCATTGCTTTGTTGTAGTTGCATCCCTTTCTTAAGGTTCCAACCACCTACTTGGTAAAATTGAGAGGCGGGTGACTGCCCCGATGCAATTTGTCCATTCTCTGCAATCTTACTAGCTCGAATCACCCCTTTTCTTTTACCTATTAACTCACCACTTTTATTTTGCCTCATTTGATAGACGAAGTATCGTTGATCTCTTTTCAACCCCTCCTTCTTTCCAATTTTTGCCCTAAGTGGCCAAGTATTGTAAAGTTTTGTGGTTACCTTGAATTGCGATAGTCTTCCTTCAAGTGATTTCACGCAGTTTTGTACCGCTCCCTGAACTAATATATACATCAATTCACTTGGCTCTGCTTGAACTCGAGGTGATAATGAGTATCCGGGATTATATTGGCTGGATTCCAAACTATCATTAGTAAATGTGACAAATTTCAAAGGAAATTGAGCATTATCAAAAGCATCTTTCTTTTTGGCCAGATCAGAATCACCTTTGTTTGCCCAAAGATTTTCAAAAAACGCACTGCTCACGGCGTCATTAAAATCAAGTTGAAAAACATAACCAGTAATACTAGCAACAAATCCATTCCTTAATCTTGGGATGAGTGTTTTACTTCGTTTCTGTTGACGGTCATAATGTTCATTCATATCGACTAGATCATTGACCATAAAGACAATAATATAGCTATTGTTGATCAGTTGTTCACCTGCATCCTTTATTCTAGCCAAACCTCTCTTGCTTGCATTTGCTTCAAGTATATCTCCATCTGTAGCATTATATAAACCTCGATTATGCATAAGTTCCACACCGAAGGAACCATCAGGTTTTCTGGAAAACCATTTTGCAATTACGGAATTAACGCAGTGATTAGAAATTAAAGCATCTATTATTGATAAAGAATTGGAACCTGTGTATGCTAGCGAGAGAAAAGGATTATCGATAGAATTATCGTCATATTTAGTATCTACAGGAACACGTCTAAATGACTGCTTCAGTATATCGAAATACTTTCCATTTGGAGAGTCTAATAATATATTTGTCAAAGCCAACCTTTCATAATTGTCGGCAATCTGACTGCCATCAATGATTTTATCAGATTGCTTAGGCTTTTGCGCTGAGAGCGAAAATACCAGAAGGAATAGCCACAAGGTTACGGATGCTTTCATTGAATAATCATTAGAATTTTTGATAAGAGCATAAAGAATAATTTGAGCTGAAAAGTCGTGCCTTTTTAACTAGAGAGTCAGTTCCAGAAATTTCCATTACTTTCAATGCAAATTCTTTTTCTTTTAGCGCAAGTTCCCTTTCCTTAAGTTCCAACTCCTTTTGCTTGCTGCTTGTCTGACCACAACTGACAAATAAAACCATAGCAATAATACATGCGCCAAGGAATATATTTACATTTTTCATACGAATAAAATTTAATTTTCCAATCAAGTACACTTGTTAAATAGTTGTATAATAAATAATTATCGAAATATCCTCATGGGTTCATTATTTTATTCTGTTGCCATTTTTTTTACTATAAATATTTGCCCAACCAATTCCAATTTATCAAAAATGATTCTCAGATTTCTCATCGAAGAGCAATGCTTATTTTTTAAAAATCCCGTAAGCAGCGCACAGAATACCCTTCTGTTTTACCATAATTTCCGTAAGTCAAATTGCTCTGATTGTAATACATGCCATGGTCTATAATGGCACCATATTGATTCATCGAAGATGACCACCAGTCGCCACTTAATCCTAAATTTCCATATGCTCCACTGTTACTACGATAGCCACCTGGTAATGCTGTAAAGCCAGATTCGTTAGTTGCACCAGTATTAGGGCTAAACCAATGATTTGTACCTGTTTCTTTTAATTTACCACCAACAGTATTTGGAGAACCTGCAGAATATGTACCACCTAAATATGTTCCCAGAACAGTCCATTCTTCTTCGGCAGGTACATGCCATCCTGATGGGCAAAGTTTACCTGTGTTGGCTGTATACCAGTTGTACAAAGCACCATAAGTACTTTTATAGGTTGTCGCATCGTTGTTGTACCAGCAATATGCTCCGGTTGTTAAATATGCCCAAGTTGTATTATTTGTCACATTGGAGATAGCGGTTCCATCATTGTACTTAGTAACTTTCAGGTTTTCAGCCATCCAAACCTGTGTGCCTATTGTAACTGTTGAATAAGTATTGCCATCAACATCAGTCACGGTTAATGCAAGTGTTTTAAACGAAATTTGGTTTCCATAACCAGTTCCTGCACTGTTAGTTGCATAAGCTCTTACATAATAGACGGTACTAGGAGCAAGTCCATAAATAGTACTGTTAAAATTACCAATTCCACTTCCATCCGAGGTTTTACTATTAGAGATTGTTGGACTGGTTGTGGTACTCCAACAAACGCCTCTTGCCGTAACAGCAGATCCACCATCGTTGGAAACATTACCTCCACTACCTGCAGATGTAGCAGAAACAGCGGTTATTACGGCTGTGGTTAATACAGGTGCCAAGGCAATCGTAGAAAAAGAAGTAGAACTACTGTAAGAGGTACCTATTGAATTAACAGCATATGCTTTTAATGTATATGTAATGCCTGGATTTAATCCAGTAATGGAACTTGTGAAACTGCCAAGTCCAGAACCGTTAGAGGTTTTACTGTCGGAAGTTGTAGGAGACTGGCTGGTACTCCAGCAAACACCACGTGAAGTAACGGTAGCGCCTCCTTCTGAGGTAACTTCACCTCTTGAGGTGGCCGAATTGGCAGTGATACCGGTCACGGCATCAATTGAAACAACAGGAGCCGTCTTTATAGCTTCCTTTTTGCAACTAAACAAAGTGAACAAAAGTATTACTGTAAGGAGTACTAGAAAAATTGGGGAATTGTTCTTCATAGCTATTTTGAATTTGGTTAATTATGTAATTAAAATTGAACTCTAATCCCAGCATAGCTTGAGAAAGCTTTACCCCAAGCTCTGTCCGGGAAGAAGTAATCATAAGTAACTTTCTGACCACCAATTGCAATCTCTCCTTTCCCGTCTTCCGCAATAAGGAATAAATACCCTCCTATCCCTCCGACAACCTGAATATTATACCTGAGGTTCAGAGATAAATTAGCTCCATACTTAAAATACATAGATTTCAATACGTTACCATCGAATTGAGCATCATTTGTCCAATCCTTATTTTTAGCTGCCTCTAAACCTATACTCAAATATGGGGCGAGCTCTAAGATCTTTATCAAGCGCAAACCTTTTGCTACTCCGATATCACCACGCAGAAAATTTATATTCTGATTTGGAAGAAGCTCGTTGTACTTATCATGCATCTGGAAATATGTTTTCTGCTGCATACCTCCTTCTAAAAAAAGGTATACTGCAGGTACAGAAACAGCGCTTCCCCCTCTTTTTTCAATGCGCGCGGAAACACCTCCCACATTCCCAAATTCATTCCCGACATATACACCAATACCTGCTTCGTTATGCTGCTGAAGCGTAAATCCGTTTTTGAGACGGCCACTTGCAACCTGATAGAATGTGGACAACTCAGAAGAACCGGTTGCCACACCTCGGTTATCTACAACTTGTTTAGTCCTTATCACACTTCTTCTGACAGCTTTTGTGCTTTTAGTCCTTCTTTTATAAACATATTCATAGGCAAAATAGCACTGATCGACTGTAAGTCCCTCTTTCTTTCCGATTTTTGCTCTTGGTGGATTTGTTTGGTACAATGGCGTTTTAACTTTCAACGCTTCAATATTTTTCTCCACTTTATCAAGACAGTCTTCCAGTCCTGCTTGTAAAACAACTCCCAAAAGTTCATCCTGCGTTAAGGTAATTGTATAGTTTGGAGGAGGATTTTTTAACGCTTGCGCTGATTCAGGAGCAGATGACTGGTCTACATATTCCAGGTGAATATTCATCTGATCAAATGCCACTTTCTTTTTAGCTTTGACTTCTGGAGAATCATCAGGGTAAATCCAAAGTTCATTGTATAATCTCGACTGCGTAGCATCATCGAAAATAATTTTGAACAAATACAATTTGACATCGGAGTACCAACCCCTGCTGTTGCCTTCATTAATTTCCCTAAGTCCTGAATAATCAAGAACCGCAACATAGCTTTTGCTGATAATTCTATCCCCGTAATCTTTAATTGCATCCATACCCAGTTTAGTGACTTTCGCTTGAAGAACATCAGCATCGGTAGCGTTGTACAATCCCCTTTTCTGAAACCTGTCTGCGCTCATTGTTCCATCTGGTTGACGTGCATAACAATACGATATGATCTTATTTCCAATATCTAGCTGTATAAGTTCATTTACAATGCTGTTTACAGAACCGGAAGAGGATGAAATCCTGATTGATTTCTCCTCAATTTTATTCTCAAAGTACTTACCAGGTACTTCTACTGCTGAAAACAGATCCCTAAGTTTTGAATTAGATCGGTCGATGTAAATTAAAGTCAGTGAATTTCTGTCGTAAGTTGCTGGAAGTGTTGCACTCTTGTTTTGACCAAAAGAAGTCAGTATAACCAATAGAAAGAGAAAAATTAATAGATAGATCTTTTTCATATATTGGGAATAAAATCTCAGAAACATTACCTTGAAAAAATTCGGGTTATGTCTTTTTGAGAATTGAGTTGTTGATGAATTTTTAATATCTCGTTTACCTTGTTCCGCAGTTAACCGCAGGGCGGGATTTTTAGATACCGAACTTCCTACGAAGGGCTGCATTTCAATTACTATTTTCCCGTCAAAGAACCGCCGAAACCCGTCTTGCCGTGTAGTTTTGGGTTTGGGTTATTATGCGATTAAAAAGGTTACCTTCTTTATAGAAAGTCTATTTTATTGGCATTAAGCCCTTTAGTTCCGTCACCCCATACTTCCCATTCACCAATTACCCCAATTTTCACCCCTTCTTTCAAATTCTCTAAATGCGCATTGTCCCATTTTTCATCACGGATATTTACAAAAATCATAACTTTATTAGCTGTTGGAGTTACAATTAAGATATACCAGGAATCATTTCTGGGATAGTCTACACTCTTAATAATTCCATAAACGGTATATTTTGAATTATTTGATGATTTATTCTCATTATCAGATGATTTTATTTTTTTTGCATAAATTTCATCACTTTTATCACTTATTAACTTTGTATAATCATCATTTCGATTAGAATTGGCACCAGAATCCAGTAGTTGATTTAACAAAACAGAGCTTGATTTACCTTGCTCAAGTAGTTGCCAGCCATTGTCAAATTTCTTAAATACTAACTCACCGATAAGTGGATTAATTAAGCTATAGTTTATATAATTGCTACCACTAAAGCCTGCTTTTGTTTTAGCAAGTGCATACGCTGCTAACGTAACGTTTTTTGCTTTTATTGAGAATCTAATAGTTGCGGTTTGTTCCTCTTTGTTAATGGAAACTCCTGTAATCTGATCAAAATCAATATCATTTGTTTTGAACATGTAAGCGTCATTATTTTCTCCGATAAAAGATGATTGACCCATTTCGGTAATCTGAATTTCTATTGCTCTTCTGCTGTCAAGAGTCTCACTACCGGTAATGAGACCAGCATTTCTAAGGCCACCAAGTTCAAATCCTGATCCCATTGAAGGTCTTTTATCGATATCATGTCGATAAGAAACAGGAAGTTTTAAAGTGTTAACGATAAGTGATTTAGCTTCATCGTTAGTCATATTAATCTGGGTGCAACTCGTGAAAATTGCTAATGCAATTGTTGCAAAAATCAAAACAGTTTTCTCCATTTTTATCGCATTTACATTTTCTTACTCATTTGGCTTTTCGGTTCCGCCCCGTTTTTAAAGTGGTTTCTGGCTTCCACGCTCTAAGTAAAGTTCTTAATAAGCATTCGACTTCTACCTTCCACTTTCCCAACAAGTCATACTAATTTCAAATTTTCAGACTCGTAGTGTCCTGCTCACTATCTTGAAAACAGCAAGCAAGTTAAAATGCTATCATTTTAACTTGCTTGCTAATGCATTTAATCCTTTATGCACCGTACTGAATGCCCAGGTTGCCTAAAATAGAAATACCTGCCTATACCACCATCATTGTAATCAATCTGCCGATATCGTTGACCGTTGAGATCGTAAGTAGAGCTCCACCAGAACCCACTTACTCCAATGTTAACGAAATCACCGAGGTTGATGCGATCACCGCCCGGTCGGGCTGAAAATCCAGTTACGTTAGTAGCCCCAACGTTAGGGCTAAGCCAATAGCTAACACCCGTTTCTTTTAGTTTGCCTCCGGCTATATTTGCACCCCCAAGGTAATTAGTGAGAGTCGTCCACTCTGTATCGGTTGGCACATGCCAATTAACGGGGCATAGTTTGCCTGTGTTCACCGTAAACCCGTTGTACATTGCGCCATAAATATTTTTGTTGGTTGCAGCATCGTTGTCGTACCAGCAATAACCGGGTGTCGTCAAACTTGCCCATGTTTTGCCATCTGTTACCAAAGGTATAGTTGTGCCATCATTGTATTTTGTTGTTTTCAGGTTTTCAGCAATCCATATCTGAGTACCAATGATTACGGTTTGGTAAATATTGCCGTCAATATCTGTTACAGTACCTGACTCCTTTTTTATTAATAACCACAAATCGCTATATTTAGGGAATAGCTGAATAATCTCTGCACACTTGGTACGAGTTACCGATTCATCATCTGAACTATAGCAACTTACACGATACATTCCATTGTTATTAATAAAGATTCCGGCATTGAAATTTTCAGCAATTAAATCTGCTTTTAAACGTTGCGCATTTTCTAAAACCGAAAAGCTACCAGTAATGATATAAAATTTCTTTAATCCAAAATCCGGCGCTTCACCTGGTGCTTTAGTTACGCTTTCTTCCAGCGAGTTTATCTGCAGATTACCAGTAGTAAAGGTTACTTCATTACCGTAGGCTGTCCCTGCGCTATTGGTAGCATAGGCTCTCAAATAGTAAGTGGTCGCATAAGTAAGTCCCGTCAATGAACTTACAAAACTTCCTACACCTGTTCCATCTGATGTCTTAGTATTATTTATAGTTGGCCCTGTTGACGTACTCCAGCAAACTCCTCTGGCTGTAATTGTACCACCTCCAGCAGATGTTATGTTGCCACCACTACTGGCAGAAATAGTTGTTATGTTAGTAATTGTCTGAGTAGTTAATACGGGAGACACTACGGCCGAAGTAAATGAAATTTCATTTCCATAAGATGTGCCGGCACTATTAGTGGCATAGGCTTTGACATAGTAAATTGTACCAGCGCTTAAACTGGTCAGGTTACTGGTATAGTTACCAGCTCCTGTGCCGTCCGAAGTCTTGTTGTTAGAAGTTGTAGGATTTGTCGAAGTACTCCAGCAAACACCTCTGGCAGTAATTGTTCCACCTGCAGAAGTGATATTGCCTCCACTAGTTGCTGTAGTTCCCGCAATTGCTGTGATTACTGCTGTCGTTAGTAATGGAAGCGTAGCTGTTGTTGTAAATGACACCTCATTCCCATAAGTCGTCCCTGCACTATTTGTAGCATATGACCTCAAATAATATATTGTACCAGCAATTAATCCGGAAATTTGGCTGGTAAAACTACCCGTTCCGGTACCATCATTAGTTTTGCTACTAGAAATGGTTGGTCCTGTAGTCGTGCTCCAACAGACACCTCTTGATGTTACTGCAGAACCTCCATCACTGGATATATTTCCGCCGCTGTAGGCTGAAGTTGTACTAATTGATGAAGCATCGGTAGTTGTTAATGAAGGAGCTATTGCAGTAGTTGTAAATGAGGTAGAACTGCTGTAAGATGTTCCAACAGAATTGATGGCATAAGCTTTTAAAGTGTAGGTTACACCCGGATTTAAACCGGTAACTGAACTACTAAAACTCCCTACTCCGGAGCCATCGGATGTTTTGCTATCGGATGTAGAAGGATTCTGACCTGTGCTCCAACAGACACCTCTGCTCGTCACGGTAGCGCCACCGTCGGCTGAGACATTTCCACCGGAAGAAGCCGAATTGGCGGTAATACCTGAAGGGGGTGTGATTGAAACAACCGGAGCAGTCTTAGGCTCCTCTTTTTTGCAACTAATTAGAATGCAAGTAACTAGAATTACCAAATAATAAATCAATTCATGCTTTTTCATTTTGTTCAAGGTTATGTTTGTTTGTAAATGCCGCGCCGGATCGAATTTGCAACCAGTGCCGGCACAATAGACTTTAAAATTTTAACTGCTTTCAAAAATCAGTTGGCACCTTGCCTCGTCGCCAAAATTTACCAAAGCCTTCCATCTGGAGCTGTCCATCTGCTTAATGTTATGAATTTAAGTTTCTGCACATTAAGCCTTTCAGTTCCGCCCCAGAATTAATTGGCTTCTGAACTCCACTTTTGCTATTTAGGATTGTAACAAAAACATGTTCTTTCGTAAATGATTATTTATATCCGTATGCAATACCACTCAAACTGTAATTTGCGCTTACAGCCATTGGGGTAATCAAAACAATATGAGCGCCTAATTTGGCTGCTTCTTTTTTTATTTTTGTCCTCAATTTTTCTTCGGTCTTCCTTTCAGGAGTTATCATCCCTAAATTAGCCGAGCTTACCTTTAACTCTCCTTTTTTCGTTAAACCTTCTATCTCATTAGCGGTTTGCGTCAAAATAACTTTCTCCCAGTCATCTTCCCCATCAATTACTTTCTTATCTCCTTTTGTTGCAATGGTATTTTTTTCGACTGCCTGACTTTTGGAAATAGTTGATTCGGGTGCGATTTTGAAGACATCTTTTGTCCCGTTTGCATATTTTATCATAAAAACCTCCCCTTTTGAAACCGAATATGTTGGGCCTTCAGGGTTTGACCAGTTTTTGTACTTAATCATGTCGGGCGTAACCTCCAAAACTTTTGATTTTACTTCATCTCCAGATTTTAAAGTAATTAAGTCCTGAGCAAAAGTTGATTCAACAATGGCCAGGACTGAAAGAAGGAATAAACATTTTAAGAAGATCTTTTTCATAGTTCAACAAATAATGTAATTTCCTACTCATAAGGCTTTTCGGTTCCGCCCCGTTTTTTAAATGGTTTCCGGACTCCATACATTCGTTTAGTCTTCATAGCAGAGGGTTGTTACGAAAATCATTCGAAATTATATTGTGCAGATGTGTATACTAACAAACAAAACATAGATTTCTTTAATTTATATTCATAATATATGTACAATACCCTACGGACATTTATAACCACCAGTGTCCGATCAGGAAGGTACTATATCCCTAAGACCCAAATGCACTTTGGGCAGAAGGTATAATCCATGATTTTCAATTTGAAGTCCCGATTTTGATCTTAGCGTTAGGTTACAGCAGAAAATAGACCAAGGGAAGACTCTCTTACTTCAACGGAAATTTAAGTGGTAATTTCATCATAATTGGTTTTAGGTAAATGATGAGGGTAATAGAAATGTCATGTTTTACAAATTAAAGCTGGCACCGCACAAATGCATCTTTACAACAAATTCACGTGTTTTCGCTCAAAAAAATCTGAAAAACATGTTTATATACCCTTTTTACAATACAAGTATACTTATAATCCTGTAAATAAAAAATAAAAGCACTCAATATTTTTCTATGTCAGTATTACCTTTCCAAAGTAATCAGTAGGAAGAGGAATGAACGATCAGGATGGGACTCTGGCCAGGATTGGCATC
>Ga0172379_10006170_pt1 | contig 16235 bp, 18 predicted proteins | sample GrowelOW334metaG_FD_119756 | JGI IMG/M metagenome (GOLD analysis project Ga0172379, IMG submission 119756) | Groundwater microbial communities from an aquifer near a municipal landfill in Southern Ontario, Canada - Groundwater well OW334 metaG | ecosystem: Environmental > Aquatic > Deep... | reverse complement strand
AATTTCATTATTCCTATCTTGTGCACTAAAATAATGTTTGCATATCGTACCCTCTTCAGTTAAGAAAATTTCGCTTTGCTCTGTTTTACAAAAGGGGGTGCAAGTAATTTTTTTGGAATATTCATCAAATTTCATTTTTTAATTTTTCTATATCTTTTTTTATTTCTTGAAAAAGCATTTTTCTACCCTCACAATAATAAGTCTTGTGAGCATAATCCCCCCATAATACTAAAGACTCTTGGGGACATCCCCCATTACACTGATTAAAAAATTCACACTTTAGACATCCTTCTTTCTTTAGAAATTTCATTCTATTTTGATCATCTCTTTTTCCAAAAGCTAAAAATTGTTTTAATGGATTTGTTTTAAGAATATTTCCCAAAAAAAATTCTTTTTTTTCTGCAGCCCTTAAACAAGTATAAAAATCTCCATTCCATTTTATTCCAATAACAATAAAATTACAAGATTGTTGAGAATAAATACATCCTTTTGATTTTTTTCGAATAAATGATTGAATTATTTCAGTTATCGGTCTTAAATCTATTGGGTTCTTATCTTTTTTCCAGATATTATAAAAGTTAACCATTGACTGACCATATTCTTTTGAAGAAGGCATTTGATTATTCAATAATCTTTCTTTTTTATTTGGAATTTGTCCCCCAGGAAAATATTCTGAAATTCTCGCCCCCCGACTATATTTTTTTAATATTTTGTAAGTTTCTTCTTCTTTCCCTAAAATTTCTTTTGTTAAAACAGTAATTGCAGAAGGCTTTTCACCCATCTTTTTTATTTTAGATATAACTCTTTCATACGTGCCTTTACCAAATAAATCAATTCTAGTACAGTCATGTACTTTTTTTGGCCCCTGAATACTTGTTCCAATAACAAAGTTATTAATTTTAAAAATTTTTTTGAATTCTTCAGAAAAAAGAGTCGCATTTGTTTGGACTGCATTTAATATTTTAACATTATTAACATTATACTTTTTCTGGAAGAGAATAATGTTCTCAAAAAAATGGGACCCCAAAATTAAGGGCTCTCCTCCATGCCAAACAAAATCAATCCTTTCTTTTTCATACTCTAATAGAAATTTGATAGTTTTTTCTAAAATTTTTAAAGACATTCCTGAATTTTTAAAAGAAGGCCTTAAACAGAAAGTACATCCCAAATTACATTTTTCTGTTAATTCTATAACCGCAGTTAACATGTTATAATCCTTTAAAGTTCCCCACCATAAGCTTCAGAATAAGCCATAATTGGTTCATATTCTTGGTTTTCGGCTTGGGAAACAATAGACATAACATTTGAAAGGTTATCTGTTTCCATATAAATCAGATTGGGAGATATTATTTAAATCTTGTTATTTGTTACTATTACAAAATTAATTCATCCAATTCATTCCTAAAATATCATCAAGTTTTTCTCTCGGCAAGTATGTATTTTCGTAAATTATTTTTCCTGCTTTTTTATCTGCAACTCCCGGAGTAGTAATATAATTTGAAGGATTCATTATTGTTTGATAAGACGATAAAGTAGCTTCTCCATTGGGAGCAATAAACGCATGTCCAAATTCATGAGTTAAAACGGGATTATTATAACTGGAGATAGTTGAGTCTATTTTTATTAAAGCTTTTTTTATTACTCCACTACCATCATATAAATATCCTCTTGGAGTTTCTCCTGCATTAGGCATTGAGTTATCTGGAATAACAATTATCCATCCAGATTCAATTCCCGTTATTATATTTCCTTCTTTTGTATAATGGGGATTGATTGAATCAACTTCTACATTTAAAGTACTTAAATTTCTTGCTTTGCTTACATAGGCTCCAATGTCATCAGGATTTTTTATCCTGCTTTCTATAGCATTTTGTTGAATCAGGTCAAAATATCCATTTGCGGAACCTTTAGGGTTAACTGATAAAATTTCAATTCCTTTTAATTGATTTAAATCCCACTTACTTAATCCAATCTCTTTTCCTACATCAGTCAATTGTGAAATATTTATCTCTCTCATAAATTCTATAAAATCTGCAGAACTGCAAAAATTTGGATAAGGAACAATTCTAATCCCATTTGTTAAATCCTGATCTTTTGTTCCGTCGAGAGTTAGTGTTCTTATGTAACTTCCCCCATTAAACCTCGCTTGTAATTTTACTTGTGCAACAGGAGAACTTGCATGAAAACTAAAATTTCCATCTGTCGAATTAATATCCGCTAAACGAGTTGTTCCGTCGTATATTCTAACTTCTCCTGCTTGAGTTGCAAGAGTTTCAACATCTTGAATATTTCCAATTATATCTAATAAATTTTTTTGAGTTAATGTATAATTTTGTTTTGTTACATTTGTTCCGTCAGAAACATCTATTTCAACATTGCAATTTGTGTCTGCACTTGTAGAAGGAACAATTCCAGTAACAAGTCCAGCTGAAGATACAGATAACCAAGGAGGCTCTATTACTGAATATGTTAAATTATTCCCTTCGGGGTCATTAGCGATTACTTGGTAATTATAAGAACTTTTTTCATTAATTTGTGATATTGGATTTGAAGTAATTGTCGGAGCATAATTTGTGGGGGTTACAATATTATCTGAAACAACAATTTCCAAATCTGCTTTTCCCATTTCTCCTGCTTTGTCGGTGTCTTGCGCAATTAATTTAAATGTTCCTGTAGAATTCGGAGTCCATGAGTAATTATCAAATGCAGAAGGGCTGTTTAATAATTCTTTATCTATATTATCATCTGCATTTGTATCTAATCCTAGTCGATAATTTGTAATATCTCCATTGCCATTTTGGTCTCCCCATTGAAATGTTAGAGGAACACTTTCTCCAAGTTTAATTGAAGTTTTTGTAGAAGAGATTCCTGCAGTTGGAGTATAATTCGGAGTTGGATTAATAACTGGTTCGCATGCTGCAAAACTTAATCCAATTAATCCTGCCAATACACTTCTTTTTATTGCATTTCCGAACTTGTTTAATAGTGTTTTACCCATGATAAATCAATAACTTTAAACTATTTAAATCTTATTACTGTCACCACTTAATAGGGAATATTATCCTTTCACTACTGCCAAAGGTTTTAATCTTGCTACCTTTTTGCTTATTCCTAATTCATCAACAACTCTCACAACCTCGTCGATATCTTTGTAAGCTTCAGGTGCTTCTTCAGCTAAAGACTTCCAGCTTCCTGCCTTAACTTCAATTCCACTTTCATTCATTTCTTTTTTAATTTCTTCTCCTTTTAAATTTCTTAAAGCTGAACTTCTTGATGAAATTCTCCCTGCCCCATGAACCGTGCTCCCGAAGGTAAGCTCTTCTGCTTTTTTAGTCCCAATTAATAAATACGACGCGGTTCCCATACTTCCCGGAATAATTAATGGCTGTTTATTGAAACATCTCGTCGCGCCTTTTCTATGAACACAAATTTTTTTCTTTTTCCCATCAATAATATGTTCTTCAAACTTCGCAATATTATGACAAACATCGTAAACAACATCTATTTTCACATTCGGAAAAATTCTTCCCATTTCCTCTCTAACCCAATGAGTAATTATTTGCTTGTTTGCAAAAGCGAAATTCGCAGCAGCACACATTGCAGAATAATAATCTTTTCCGAGTTTGCTTTTTATTGGCGCATTAATTAATTCACGATCCGGCAAATTTTTGAAACCATATTCTTTTTCCATCAACTGAATATAATCGCTTGCAACTTGATGCCCGAGTCCTCTGCTCCCGCAGTGAATCATAATTGTCACTTGCCCTTTTTTTATTCCGAGTTCTTTTGCAACTTTCTCGTCGAAGATTTCATCAACATACTGGACTTCCAAAAAATGATTTCCTGCGCCGATTGTTCCCAACTGCCCAATTCCTCTGTTAATTGCTCTCTCAGAAACTTTGCTTGAATCTGCTTCTTTCATATTTCCTTCTTCTTCAGTGTGAAGATAATCTTCTTTCACTCCCATTTTCAAATTATCAACAACATATTTTGCCCCGCCTTCAAGTAATTTATTTAATTCTTTTCTTGTAATCTGAAATTTGCTTCCTCTGCCGACGCCCGACGGAATTTTTTCATATAATCCTTCAACAACTTCTTTTTGTTTTTTTACAATATCTTCTTTTTTCAAATTTGTTTTCAGCAATCTTACAGAACAATTAATATCATAACCAACTCCGCCGGGAGAAATTACTCCTTTGTCTAAATCAAATGCTGCAACTCCTCCGATAGAAAATCCATATCCTTGATGTGCGTCAGGAAGTGCGATTGAATATTTTAAAATTCCAGGAAGATGCGCGACATTTTTTACCTGTTCCAGCGTTTTGTCTTTTTCAATATTTTCAAGAATGCTTTCACTTGCAAAAATCCGTGCAGGAACATTCATTCCGTCTTCAGCAGGAATTTCATAAATATCTTCTGAAATTTTTTTTAATCTCATAAAAGTAGATGTCTCTCAATATTTTAAATATTGTTAATCAATGCTAATTTCTTGTAAAATTCCGTAAGCTCTGTCTTCCATTCCTCTGACAAAATCAATTTTTTCCAAATTATTCATTTTATCATAATCTATGCCTTCAGTAACTTTTATTATTCCTTTTGCTTTTTCAATTAAAGTTGGAATTTCCTCTGCAAGAAATGAATAACAAATAAGAGAACTTAGAGACCACAATCCCTGAAGACTGGTATTTGTTCTAAGTTTATTTTCATCTAAAAACTTTTTTGCTTCTATTCCATATTTCATTTCAAATTCTTTTTTCCAAATTCTTCTTGAAGTATGTTCAGGGAAATTATCTTCAATTAATCGAAATCCAATATAACGTGCAAGCCACTTAGCTAATTTATCCACAGAAGAGTCTCTCCCTAAAATAGAAGGATTTATTTTTCCTGAAAATTCATATTTTGGCGGATACTTTGCTACAAAGTGTTCTCTATACAATTCATCATTCATTAGTATTTCTTCAATTTTTTCCATAAACTTATCTATGGAATTGCCTTTAAAAATCTATCTTTTGTTACTACTTAATGTTAAGAACAATTTTATATTTTAGAATAACTTATTTCTTTTCTGTAATCTTCTTACTTATATGACTGATATCTTCCTTCTTCTTTTTGAACAATTCATACAGAGCAAAGAAAGTCAAAATAGCTCCTGCAAAAGTGGAAAAGAGAACAACATTATTTTTTATGATGTTAATCAACGGGAGTTTTCCTGCAGTATCTAATCTATTTTTCTGAGCAAGATATTCTTCGTTTGCGAGATTTAAATTAACTTTCGCATCATCTACATTTCCTGTTAAAATGTCTGCCTGAATATTATGAAGATAATTGTCAAGAATATTAAGATTTACTAAAGATACATCATAATTGCCTGATGTTTTATCGCTGAATTCATTTTGCAGCATTGTAAAGTTTTGTTTTAATACACTAAGCTGGTCAGAAATATTTTTTATTTCCTGTTCTTTTTCCTGTGCTTTTTTAAGATCGTCTAATTTTTGCTGGTCGCTTTCAGTATTCTGATTGATAACAGTTATATTTTGATAAAATATTTCGCCATTAATTGTTATTGTTAGTGCAATATTTCCCGCCTGCTTCAAATTGCCGTAAATAAAGATATAATCCTTCTGGCCAGATGCAAGAGAGCTTATCGGAACAACATTATACGTTGCAAATCCATTTCCAGTAACAAAGGCAAAAGTATTGTTCACAGTTTCATTTTTATTATTTTGAATCTGTATATTAAATTGAACATCTCCCAACTGCACTTCTTTCGGCATAAAATTTGTCATACTTAAACTTTGAAATGTTACTGAAGAATTATCAACTGTAGTTTGGTTTGTTTCGTTTCCCTGGGCATAAATTCCATTCAAAGCGAATATAAAAATGAAACTTAAAATAACAAACATTCTCTTTTTCATAACTATTCCAGAAAAATTGCTATTATAAATATTACTAAACATCAACTACAACCTGCGAAATCCATTTCTTGTCCTTTTGCTTTACAAACATATCATTATAAGTAACGGCTTTGACTTCATTTGTAAACTTATAATTTGATGCTTTATCTCCAGAAATTTTTGCATCCAGTTTAAAATTTTTTATTTTTATTTCTTTTACTTTTGAAATTAAAAAATTTTCTGCATCAAGAAGATAAATAATTTCTTCAAGGAAATTATAAAGCAAAGATTCAAAATCCTTTCCTGTCGCAGTTATTTTTTTATTTTTTTCTTCTTTGATTTTTATTTTTCCACAGATTGCTTCCTTTAAAGCTGAAGCAGAATTTTCAAAAACTTCTTCTGAATTTTTTCCAAACGCTTGAAATTTTATGTCTGCTGTATGCTCCAGAAATTTATATTTCATTATAATTATTTTGTCCAGCAGAATAATTTTAATTTTCTGTAATCAATTGTCTGAATGGTAGATGTAATAATAACTTCCTGAGCATAAATATCCTTTTGAACTGTAGAAGAGAAAACGCATTTATCAGATAAAGCACAGATTTGCCCCTGACAAATTAAATAATTCGGCGCTCTGAGATTTATCCTATTCTGAATATCTGTAGGAGCAAGGGCAGGAAGCGGCGAAACCGCTAAAATTTCTGCTCTGAATGCGTCGTTGGTTTCTATTTCTCTAAGAATTGAAAGTTGTGCAGTATAAACCTGATCAGAGATATCTGTTTTTCCGAATGTTCCTTTATTTATAACAACTAAAAGAACTCCTGCGACAAGCAGAACTGCAACAAATGCTTCAACGATTTCTATCCATCCCGAGCGATTTCGCGGAAGTAAGGTCAGGGATTTGCGAGCGAAGTCGGGAGTTTTTTTCTGATTTTTGTGCACCATCTTAATTACCATACTTTCAGATTTATAAAACCTGATAAAACATTAGCATTTTTGTCAACATATTGAATCGGAATTTCATCTGCAAAAACACTGGCCTTTTCAGGAGCTGTTCCAACTTCAGTTTTTACACCTGTGCTGTCAGTAAATCCCAGTCCAAAATCATTTCCTGGAGTAATTTTTAATCCTGTCCTTAACGAATCATAATTATTTTTGTAATAATCCATAATGTATTTTATTTTGTTTTCAAAAGCATATTTATTTGTGCTGATTGAACCTATACTATAATCTGTAACTGAAGTACATGATGTTCCTGAGGGTACAGGAGGCAAGAAACTGAAATTTGTTGAATGATAAATTTTGAAAAAAGGTTTATTTTTATTCCCCGCTATTATCATTACATCACTTCCTCCCTGATTATAATTACTATATCCTGTTTCTACATTATTTTGTTCATCTTGGGCGATTATTCCTGGAGTATACATTTCAGAGAAACCAAGAAAGTTAGATAATTGAATGCAGTTTTTTCCTGAATTAACATTTACCTGCACACTTGCAGTAGTAAGATTCAAAGAAACATTTTTTATTACTTCCATTTCAAGAGAGCTTAAAATTGATTTCTTGTCTTCTCCAGTATTTATCGCAGGTTTTACAACGCTGTATAAGAAAACGATAAATGTAATAAAAATAACAAATGATAAAATCATTCCAATATGCGAACCTCTTCTATTTTTTTTCAAAAAAATTGCATCAAAAAAAGCCCCTCTTTTTTTGTTTTCATCCATCAACATTATTAGGTCTTTACATTTATATTTCTTGCTGATTATTTCCCAAAAAGAATATTTGCTACTGTCGCAATTGCCAAAGAAAGAATAATCAAATAGAACGAATGTTTAAGTCCTGCTTTTATGCTACCTTCAGATAATTTTCCTATAACAAGTCCGCTGAAAAATCCTTGAATCAATAATAAATACATAAATGCTTGAGAGACTTCTGCTGCTGAAATTCCTGTTCCCCCTGAACTGCTTATTGTTCCTGAACTTCCTAAACTACCGACATTTGCAATTCCGGAAATCATCGGAATAATATAAAACTGCATAACTAAAACAATCACAATAAAAACAAAAAATATAATATAACCCTGAACAGCAAGTGTTGAAATCGTCGCCTTCCTTTCTTTTTTTAATTTGTCAGTCATGTTAACCGCTTTCGCAACTGCTTCCAAAATATCTGCAATATTTCCTCCTGCTTTTTCTGCCTGCCCGATTAAAGTAATCGTCCTCGAAACTGTTTTGTTGTTAACATCATCAGCAAATATCTGCAGTGCAGTTTTAAGAGGAATTCCTATAGAAATCTGATTAGCAAGTTTCTCGACATGCTTACTCAAACTTCCAAATGGTTTCTTTTTCAAATTTACCAGACTCTTGCTTATTGGAGTTCCTGTTTTTACACTTTCAACAAGATTTCTCGCAAATTCCAAAAACATCTCTTCTTTTTCCTGTGCTTCTTTTGTTTTTTGCATAGTCGTCAGAACAAATGGAGTTGCTATGGCTAGAAACCCAAAAGAAATTATGAAAAAGAAAAATCTTGTATTCAAAAATAAAAGTGAACTTAAGATTATCGCAATTCCTGCGATTATTCCTATCCAATGAATTTTTTTTAATTCTACCATTTAAGCAGTTGAAGATTGTTTTAATTGAAGGAAGATAAGGAAGAAAATATTTATCAGCGAAACTCCGCCGGCAACAAGAATAGTAATCATAGTAGTGCTAAGCGAAATTCCGAGTCCGCTTATTTTCATCATCATTAAAAGTAGCATGAAAATCATTGGTGCTGCAATAACAACACTAATGTAAATATCCATAAAACTTTCTGAACTTTTTGTATTTTTTTCCTTTTCAAGTCTGTATTCAAATAAAAGACTCTGCGACCTTTTTTCAAAAAAATCATAAAGACTTCCCCCCGAAGTTATCGTCGTTGCAAGTCCATTAAGCAGCTCAGAAAGTTTCTGGCTCGGACTATTAAGTGCAGAATCTTTAAGCGCAGTAACAATGTCATATCCGTAAACATTTATTTCATTAAGCAGTTTATTAAATTCTTTTTCCAGATTAGGATATTCTTTTGTTGAAGAAATAATACTGAATATTTTTGTAGGATCTATCATCGAACCAGAAATAGCTGCCATATGTATCGCTGCGAAAGGCAGTTCTCCGTCGATTTTTCCCCCAAGAGATTTTTTTTCAAGAGACGGATAAGTATTCATAAACAAAAAAGTTGCAAGAGGAAAAACAAAAATAATCCAAAATACCATTAAAAATCTTACACCTAAACTTTCTGTTGCCCGACTTATTATCGGAAGCATTGGACTGAGATTAAAAAAAAGCAAGAAAATAAATAAAATAAATGAAATTGCAAATGTCAAAATCGTATTGAAAAGCATAAGCGAAACGTATGAAACCAAAGAATATTCAAGATTTGCTTTAACTAAATCCTGACCGACTGTTTTAAATTTTTTCTGGCGGATAAGTGTCATCGCATAATTTGAAAAAAGGCGGTTTGCAAGTTGTGTATACTCACTAGTTTTTTTCTCAGTCTTCTCAACTTTATTCCCTTTTTTCTCCCGTTCTTTTTTTAGTCTTTTCAAAATTTCCCTATCTAGTTCAGAAATTTTCTCATCGGATTTTTTAACCTGTTCTTTTACAAATTCTTTTTTTTCGGTTTTTTTCACAATTACTTTTTCAGGTTCTTTTACAGAAATGCTTTTTGTCAAAGGCGGATTAATATTAGCCTCTTCAAGATTTAATCTCAATTCTTCATTTGTTTTTTTCAAAAAATCTTTTAATCTTTCCCCCTGCACTTCCATCATTCTTTTTTCCTGTTCGTTTTTGGAATTTTTTTCAGAATCAAGAGCAGAATTCATCTCGACAATTATATTTTTTTCTTTGAAAACCAGCTCTTTTACTTTTTCAAGGTTATCTTCAATTGTCATTTTATAATCTTTGAAATTTCCTCCTGAATTCTCAGCATTATTCTTTTTGACTGATTGAAATTTTCATACTCTTTTTTTTCATATGCAATTTCAAGTCTTTTTTCAGATTCTTCGAGTGATTTTATCAGCTGATTTAGAAATAAAATTTCATCTCTCTTCATAATTAAGAAAAGACTTTCCTGTTATTAAATATTTTGATGTGTAGAATTATTGCATCCCGAGTTCATGCAAAACTTCGTCGGGGCGTTTGTAATACTTGATAATTAATTCCTGAACCTGCTCAAATTTGTTTATTTTTTGTTTGTAAAGCTGATAGATAATCTGTGACCTTTTTCTGAATTCAAGTTCAAGCTCTTCCATGCTTAACCCGTATCTTTTTGAAATTTTTTCAAATACTTTGCTTCCCGATTTTGAATAAAATTTATCTTCTGAAGCATTCCAACTGAAGGGAGTATTTATCGTCGCAATCCCATTTGGATCAACATTTACTATTTCAACAATCTCTCTTAATTTTCTGGTTTCTTCTTTGTTTACAACTGCATGAGTCATAATGCAGACGCAGTCAAGAACATTTAACAGCGTCGGAGAAAGTTCTATCGGCGGAGTTTCCAGTCTTTTTATCAAAGTGTCAACCGAATCAGAGTGCATTGTGCTTATTGATGAGTGTCCTGACGCCATCCCCTGAAATAAGACCGAAGCTTCTTTTCCTCTTACTTCTCCCACGATAACATAATCCGGACTTTGTCTGAACGAACTTCTTAATAAAGTGAAAAGACTGATTTCATTTTCTCCTTTACTTCCTGTTGAACCTCTTGTAACACTCGGAAGCCAGTTTTCTCTCGGAAGATTTAATTCTCTTGTATCTTCAATGCTTACAACTCTTGCCTCGGGCGGAATAAAAAAGGCAACTGCGTTAAGCAAAGTAGTTTTTCCCGAAGCTGTTCCCCCGGTTATTAAAATATTCATTTTATATTGTACAAGCATCCACAGGTATGCAAGCATCTCCGGGCTTAAAGTTCTGAATGAAATTAATTCTGTAGGTGTCCAGGGAGTTGCAGTAAATTTTCTTATTGTAAATGTTGGTCCTTTGGTGGAAATATCCGCAGTATATGTTGCATTAACTCTGCTTCCATCAGGTAAAGTTCCGTCGAGGATTGGGTCCGCATAAGAAATGTGTTTCCCGCATCTTTGTGCAAGTTTTTCAACTAGACTCTCAAGTTCGTCATTGGTTTTGAAAACTACGCTCGTTTTTATATTTCTAAAAATTCGGTGAATAATATAAACAGGACTATTAGACCCATTGCATTCGGCATCTTCAACAAAATAATCTCTTAATATCGGCTCAATTTCATTCAGTCCAAGAAAATCTCTGCATAAATAATAATAAATCTTTTTATAAGATTCATACGGAATATCAATTCCCAACTCCCCCGCAAGAAGTTTCAGTCTTTTGTCAATATAATCTAAAAGTGCTTCTTCATTTCTTTCAACAAGTTCTTCAAAATTTATCAAATCTCTTATTGCCGTCGTAAATTCTTCTCTGTAAGATTTTTCCGCTTCAGTTAAAATTGGTTCTTCAATATCATAAACTAATTCAAAATTTTTTTCATTCCAGTAAATATGAATAAATGCAAATGGAGAAATAACACAGTATCTGACGTCTATTTTTGTTTTGTCTGCTACTTTTTCAAGAGTTGGGACTTTCGGATGAAAATCTATTTTTACTTTTTCGTAAGTTGATATGTCCATTAATTCAAAGACAAGTCAAGGACTGTTTTTCCGTTGGCGTCTCCTCCATTATTCACTATTGATAATTTGTATGAGTTTGAAGCTTTGCTTATTGTTTTAACTATATCCTGTCCTTGGAATTTTATATCATAACCTGCGCTGTAATCAATAGTTAATGTGACTAAATTGTACGCACTCTTTTTTTCGGTCAGAATAACAACATTCCCGTCGTTGATGCTCTTCCCCGGTTCGCTGTAGACTCCTTTGCTTTCTAATTCAAAAATAATTTTATTATTAACTCCGTCAATTTTTAAATCTCCTGCTTTTATTCCTATCTCAAGTATCCTCTGATTTCCAACTGCGCCCAAATTTAATATTGTCGAATCTATCTGTTTCATCATCTCAGTTGACTGTTGAATAATTGCCTGATCCTGAAGCTCCTGAATTTTTGGACGGGCATAAGATAAAAGAAGTCCAATCATTACAAATGCAATCAGAGTATAAATAACAGTTTCTATCCAAACTTGCCCCGATTTTTTCAAAACTTTTTTCACCATCTTTTTATAAAATTATTAATAAACTTTAATTTAAATAATTAGTGTAATTGCCTTATGGGAGATTATCATGCTAATAAAGAACAATCTTCAATTTGAGTAAGAGTATCGGAAATGTCGCACTGAGTTCCGCCGATTACTGCTGCAATTTTTATTGAATCTATTTTTGAAGTGAACCCTGTCGCTTTATAGGTTAAACCTGCATTTTTTATCGGAAGGACAACTGTAGTAGCCGTTCCCGAAGGATAAGGTGCAAGTCCTGCAATGTTCTGCGCAGTATTTGTGATTGCATAACTGTTTGAAGAACCTGCTGAAGAAACAGAGACAATTACTTTGTCAACAGAAACATCTCCCATTGAAAGTGAAAATCTCAAATTATAATTTGTTCCGCTTATTTCATAGCAGGTGTATTGCCCGTTAAGTTTTACCTCGTCATAATTTCCAAAACAAGCCTGGCTGCTGCTTATCTGTTTGTTTATCATATTGCTGACAAATCCCCATACAACTCCGACGGCAACTAAAGATAATACAATTAAAATTAATGTTACAACAATTGTAGAAAGCCCTTTCTTATTCTTTTTTGATTTAGATAGAAAGTTCTTTCCCATATTGTCCCTCGCATACATAAGTCTTTTTTCCGCTTCCTGATGTTCCAATTAAAATTGGGAATACGATTATTTTATTTGCAGCTCCAACATCAGATTGGATATTCCCCGTAAAAGTTCCGCCCTGATTTAGTCCATTGGTTGGCCAATTTACTCCCACACTCAAATCTTTTATGCTCTTAGTTTGAAAACTTCCGTCAGTGGAAATTTTTATATTAACTCTATAGATTGGAATATTTCCGTTATTTACTATGCTTATTTCTCCTGAAGAATATCTTGCTTCAAAATTTACATCATCACATACAAGCTGAATATTTTTTCCGAATTTCACAACTCCTTCTTCAACCATTCCTCTGAACCATAAAAAAAGTATTCCTATAACGACGATTACAAGTATAACAAGCAGAACTGTTGTTACAACAGGAGAAAGGCCTGATTTATTTTTCATCTCTTTTTGTTTTATCATTTTTCTCTTTTATTTTATTTTAAGTGTATCATATTTTTAAATTCTTTTATTAAGCGCATTTTAACTGCTCTTCTACTTTGGATTCTCCGCAGCTGACAAATCGTTTCTTATTATTTATAACATCCATTCTTGTCGGGATTATTTCAACTTTGTAAAGAGTTCCGTATGATGCGACATTAAATGTAGAAATTCCTGTATTATGCAAATCTTCGGGGCTTAATGAATTTTCTATTGTATCAGAAAATCTAACTGAATTTCCTGAAATTGAACCTCCTCCTGTAAGTTTGCCCGAAATATCTATTGTTGCAAGTTCTTCATTTGGTTTATCAGAAACATGAATGAAATATCCATCTATCCCAAATTTTCCGTTATTTTGAAAAGTTAGGCTTAATGTTTTTGCAGCGCAATTATAAGTTACACTTTTTATAAAAAGTGAAGTACCCTCAGGACATTTTACTGAATCTGTCGGCACATATGTTTTCATCCATTGATAAACTAAAATGCTCATTGTTATCGAAACTGCGATTAAAAGGACATATCCAATTACGATGCTTATTCCCGAGCGATTTCGCGGAAGTAAGGTCAGGGATTTGCGAGCGAGGTCGCGAGTTCGTTTGTCTTTACAAATTATTTTTTTAATTTTATTTTCCATTTATGCTCCTTCACTGGTGACTACATGTCTTTCTCCGCCAATTTTCTGCCAGATAATAAAATAGAAATTCTCTCCTGTTTTTAGTCCAAATTCATATTGAGTTGATGAAACAACTATTGCAACATCTTCTATCTTTCCCGAAGTAGTATAAGTTTGGGTTGTTCCTATTGTACTGTAAAGTTTGCACTCGCTTTGTTTTGTCGGATTTAATTTTATACAGACATCTTCTGCTGCAATATCCTGATAGCCCAAAACATTGACTGCATCTTTATTTCCAAATACAAAATAAATATTTTTGTCCTGTTCCTGATAATTATGATAATTAACTATAAATTGTTCCATAAGTGTCTTTATTTCATCAGGGCTTTTTGCATTGTAAGTTCCGTAATCTAAAACATTCTGGCTTTCAATACCAAGTTCTTTCCCTAAATCATAAAGTTTTGTTGTTTCTTTTTTTTGAGTGTAGTTTGAAATTGTAACAACACTGACAATTACCACAATTATAACAACTGCCGCAATCAGAAAAAACTGTCCGCGGTTATTTTTAAGAAAATTTTTTTCCACTCCTTTTTTATTCATATTCAAAATAATAGATTTGACTTTATTAAGTTTTTGAAACTTTATCTCTCTTAATAAATTTCTTGACTTCCAAAATTACAAATCCTAGAGAAGAAAGTCCTATTGCTAAAATTAATTCATTGAACGAAATTGCAGTTAATCCTAATATATTTGATAGCGGAGTGTAAATTGCAGCCAATTGCAATCCTGCCGCAATTAAGATTGAGATTAAAAGAAATTTATTGCTGAATAATCCAATCTCCCAAATATTCCTTTTTTCTGAGCGGCACGCAAATGCGATAAAAAATTCACTGAATATAAAATAAGTTAGAGTTATTGTCCTTGCTTTTTCAATATCCTGATGAAAGTAGGAAAATAAAATAAGAGAGATTATTGCAGACAAAACGCCTGCGAAGATTATGAATTTATAAATTCCTTTTAAGATATCCTCATTTGGATTTATTGATTTTCTTTTCATTATATCTTTCTCTTCTTTTTCAACGCCGAGGGCAATGCTTGGAAGCGCATCAGTAACCAAGTTCATCCATAAAATTGCAAGAGGTAGCATCGGAAGAGGAAGAGCTATCATCAGCGCGGCAAGAACAACCAAAAGCTCGCCGAAATTTGCAGAGATGTGAAATTTAATTGACCTCTTCATATTATCATAAACTTTTCTTCCCTCTCTTACTGCATTGACAATTGTTCCGAAATTATCATCAAGCAAAATAATATCTGCAACTTCTCTCGTAACATCTGTCCCTCTTATTCCCATTGCAATTCCAATATGTGCTTCTTTTAAAGCAAGAACATCATTAATTCCGTCGCCTGTAACTGCAATTATTTCTCTCTGGCTTTTTAATGACTGAATAATTTTTAATTTAAGCTCAGGAGTTATTCTGGCAAAAATAGTTTTTTCTCTGACTGCTTTATCAAAGTCATTTTTGGAAAGTTTTTCAAGTTCAACGCCTTCAATAGAATTATCTTCTATCTCAATCATTTTTGCAATTGCCCTTGCAGTTATTTCTGAATCTCCTGTAATCATCTTGACCTTTATTCCTGCACTTTTGCAGTCTTCAATTGCAGCACGGACTTCTTTTCTCGGAATATCAAGCATTCCCTGAAGTCCTAAAAATACCAATTCACTTTCTGCATCTTCCTGATTAAATTTTTCCTTAATTTCTTTAAATGCAAATGCTAAAACTCTTAATGAGCCCGAAGCCATTTCATCATACTCTCTTAAAATTTCTTTTTTCCGTTTTTCATTTAAATTTATAACTTTGCCGTTGATTAGTTCTCTCGAACACTTTTTTATTATAACATCTGGAGCTCCTTTGGAATAATTCACAAACTCCCCATCTTTTCTTCTTATTATTGACATCATTTTTCTGCTTGAAGAAAAAGAATATTCCCTTATCCGCATTTCTTTTTCAGATTCAGTTTTCTTTACAAATCCTGCATTGTATGCCGAAAGAACAAGCGCTTTTTCTGTCGGGTCTCCGAAAACTTCAATTTTTTTATTCTTGATTTCTAAATTAGCATTATTGCACATAATCCCGGTTCTTAAAACCTGCATTAAATCTGAATTTTTTTCAGGGGAAATTTTTTTCCCATTATTAAAAAAAGAACCATCTTTCATTTCAAAATAATCGCCGTCGCAATAAATTTTTGTTACAGACATTTTTTCTTCTGTTAATGTTCCTGTTTTGTCTGTACAGATTACAGTTACTCTTCCTAAAGTTTCTGCAGCAGGAAGTTTTCTTATCAACGCGTTGTATTTTTGCATTCTTTTTATTGCGAAAGCAAGAGTTATTGAAATTACTGCAGGAAGTCCTTCAGGAATAACACTT
>Ga0172379_10006169_pt1 | contig 16236 bp, 15 predicted proteins | sample GrowelOW334metaG_FD_119756 | JGI IMG/M metagenome (GOLD analysis project Ga0172379, IMG submission 119756) | Groundwater microbial communities from an aquifer near a municipal landfill in Southern Ontario, Canada - Groundwater well OW334 metaG | ecosystem: Environmental > Aquatic > Deep... | reverse complement strand
TCTTTGCCTCGCGCTACCAAAACCACGTCATCGATAGTCAAATGTTGACCATCGAGAGTGACCACTTTTTTCTCGTTGGTCTCCATTTTTTACTCTCCAAAGCTGTTATTGTTAAAGAACTTTTCCCAAAATGGGATTACGAATATTTTAATCCTATTTAATCAAATGTCAATAAGAATCATCAAAAAAGAGCCAAATTTGGCTCTTATTTTTGGTCGATAAGTTTTGCTAATTTACCGGTTTTTTGTTGACCATCCACCATATTTTTGACAGTAATTTCCTCGTTATTGCTTTCTTCCTCGCCGAGAATCACCACTTTTTCAATATTATAACTATTGGCATATTCCAATGATTTCTTAATTTTGAAAAAATAATTGGTATCAACATTGTAACCCAATTTTCTAATATCTTCGGCTACTTGCATGGCTTTTTTGGTCAAACTTTCTTGCATCGGCACAACCAAATACTCAACCACAGATTTTTTTAGTTTTAATTTGTTCTGAAGAACAAGCGCATCATAAATCGTCTCCAACCCAAAACTGATTCCAATCGCCGGAATTTCTTCTTGCGACCCAATCAACCCACCAATCATGCGGTCATAACGACCACCACCGGCCACGGAAGAAGAAATTTTGGAACTGTCTTGCAAAAAAACTTCAAAAACATTTCCCGTATAATATGCCAAACCTCGAGCCAACGATGGCTCAAAAACGATATTTGCTTGGTCCAAAGAAAAATTTAACGCTGATTCTATTTCTGACAACCCGTCATTTTCTCCCAAAATATTTCTAAATTTATTTATCAATTCTTCATTCGTTCCACGAGCAGAAAGCATCTGCAAAATTTTATCAATACAATCTTCATCAAAACCCTTTTCTAATAATTCTTTTTTGACACCATCGTTACCAATTTTGTCCAATTTGTCGATGGAAATTATCACTGATGTTTGTTTTGTTTCATCAAAACCGCAAAAACTCAAAAGTTTGTTCAAAAATTTGCGATTATTAATTTTTATTACAACCGGCAAAGCAAATTTTTGGAAAACCGCATTAACCAATTGCAAAATTTCGCCGTCAATCATGGTTTCGCCAATTCCAACCGCATCAACATCACATTGCCAAAATTCACGATATCGTCCGGCTTTTATTGGTCCGTCACGGAAAACACTACCCATCTGATATCTTTTGAATGGTTTTCGTAATTGAGGATTGGAACCGATAAATCTAGCAAAAGACATGGTAAATTCAGTACGAAGAACCAAATCGCGATCACCTTGATCTTTTAACCGAAAGGTTTCACGCATAGCTTCTGAATCATTACCCAAACCAAATTTGCTAGCAAAAAGTTCATATCTTTCTAAAATTGGAGTTTCTATTGGATTAAAACCAAAAGCTTCGAAAGTTTGTCGCAAAACTCCGATCAAATAATCTTTGGCAATTTTTTCTTCCGGACCAAAATCGCGAACTCCGCGTGCGGTCTGAAGCAATTCTGTTTTCATAATTTTTTTTTAATGGGGTGGAAGACGGGACTTGAACCCGCGACCCCAGGTACCACAAACCTGTGCTCTACCGACTGAGCTACATCCACCATAATAACAATAAAATTTTAACGAAAAATTTACAAAATGTCAAATCGAAATTTTTCATAATTTATTATAAAAAAACCGGACGCATGGCGTCCGGATAATTCGCTTAACCGTTCAAAATTTCCAACAATCGTTTCACAAACTCACTTCGTTCAGGATTAATGAGAGTAATATGCGCCGAATCTTCTTCTTTCTTTAATAGTTCCGCAGCATAAGTTAAGCCATTGCTTAACATGTCCAAAAATTTATCATCAATTTGATAAATATCCCCGGTCAAAACAACCTTTGTATTAACCCCAGTTCGAGTCAGAAGAGTTACCATTTCGTCTGGAGTCAAATTTTGCGCTTCATCAATAATGACAAAAGTGTCATCAAAAGTTTGACCTCTTTGATGCAAAATAGGTTGAATTTTAAAATGCGTTGTCCCCACGGTTTGCTTGTCATAATCAACTACGGTGTTACTGGTAACGGCAGTTCCAATAACTTTTTCATAAGCTTCCACAACCGGCAAAGCATAAGGAGCAAATTTTTCATCCAGTGTTCCTTTGTAAAAACCCAATTCCTTTTCATTAATTGTCGAAATTGACCGCAAAACCAAAATTCCTTTTGGGTAAACCTTTTCATTTACCAATCTTTCTCCAGCCAACAAAGCCATCAATGTTTTTCCCGTTCCTGCCTGCCCCATCAAGGAAACCATTGTAATATCTTGTTGACAACAAAGAGCAAAAGCAAAAAGTTGTTCATCATTAATTGGGTTGATATTTTTACGATAATCCGCACCTTTTTGGAAAGGCTTACCGGCATAAATTAATTTTCCCGAATTTTTTTTGTAAATAGCTCGAACAATTTTATCATCCCCATTTCTTTTCAAAATTAAACATTGATTTGGCAATAAATTGGCCATATCATCAACGTGGAGATAATCTTTTGCTTCAACTGTTACAGAAGAACGAGATTCAAAAAAATTAGCTGGAAAATGCGGTGCATTTTCTAGTAATTGCAAATTAGCAATCCCCGTATAAATATCCGTGGCCCTTTTTACCAATTTGTCTTTTTCCCAATCTTGAGCTTCAAGATCATTGCCTGAAGCTTTTATACGAACATTGGTATCCTTTGACAAAACAATAACTCGTCGACCTTCAGCACCACGCATTTTTTCATGCTTTTGGTGATGCAACGCAACGGCAATAATTCTATTATCTACTTTATTTTGTTCCAAAATTCCCTTGCATTCAACTTTGGAAAGATCCTCACCGTTTGAATCAATAATAAGAATTCCACCAAAATCAGTTTCAATTCCAGAACTTAAAAATTTTCCATTGCTCTGAGCCTTTTGACGATATTTTTCAATATTATTGCATGCTTTTCGAGCGGCAAATCCGGTACGAAAATTATTTTTCAAATCATCCAATTCTTCAATAACTGAAAAAGGAATGACTATTTCATTGTCCATTAATTCATCAATTACGTTTGGGTTGTGAATCAAAATATTAGTATCGAGAACATAAACATGACTCATTTTTGCCTCCACAAAGCCGTTAAGAATTAACTGCCACCACTACCACAAAAATTGTCGATTGACCTGCCTCCTCTTTTTTGCAAATCAATTTGAATTGTCAAATAACAAAACACAAGTTAAATTCTAACTGATTGGCTTGATTTGTCAAACTAAAAAACCCCGAATGTCGGGGTCTGTCAAATTATGTACTGTCAAATTAGATTTCCTACATTCTTTCCTGCTGAATATTGTTCAGCAACTTTTGCACCCTTTTGTGTTCTGCGGTTAGATTTGTCTTTGTGTGAAATTTCCAAAGTTCCGCACTTTTGTGACCATCATTTCTGATTCTATAAACATTAAACCGCAAAGGCATTCCACTTTTCTTTGTCTCTTGAAAAAAAGTCACATCACGATATTCCACTGGATAAACCAAATGATCATTTCCTTCACTGTCGAAAATCCTTTCCTTGGGGATATGCCCTCTTTTTTCTTCCAAATAAGTCACCATAGACTCATTAGAAAATCCATCCAAACACTCAACATAAAACTGACTTTCTCTGGCCATCTTTCCCTCCTTAAAATTAAAGAACAACAACAATAAACTATACACCTTTTTTTAATTATGTCAAATGCAATTTGTCATATTTCAAAAGGACAGTGCTTGCACTGTCCCTACACCGTTTTGGTTTATTCTATCAAAACATCTTCTTTTTTTTCTTTGAAAAATCCCAACAAATCTTCAATCACTTCGACTAATAATTTGAACGGAGCCTCAATAATCAAATCAAGAAACATGGCAATAACATTTACTTTGGAAAACTTTGTAGACATCCACCGCCCCATGCTAACAAACGGTAAAGCAAAAAAATCAACCAACGCACCGATAAAATTATCTTTTTTGTCAACCGCCATAAGTTCTTGCACCGGACGACGAATACGAATACCAAAAAAACTAACCAAGGTCAAGAATAACACAAAAATCAAACCAGAAAAGACATTGAAACCAAGCCCGTGTAAAAACCAAAAAATTATAGACAAAGAAAACAAAAATGAAGCAAAGTATATGAGGTGAAAAAATCCTTTGACCAATTTTCTACCAGAAATAGGACTAAGCACCTTGATTGGCTTGCCCTCACCAGCTCCGCTGGCGATATTCTTGATTTCTTCTATAATCTTGGCCGTATTTTCTTTTTTTGGCATGCGAATCATAATAGCCACAACAAACATGATAAACGGCGGAAACAAAATATTTATTCCCGCGGAAAAATAATTAACTTCACCGGCCAAATACCAATCCATCGGAAATTCCACAGCCAAAGCCAACAACATTTTGGTAAAAAAAACGTAAATAATCGATCGAACCACACCGCGCCGTAACTTTACTTTTACATTGGCAGATCTTCTGATAATGGATTTTTTTGTCTCCGCTTCCAACAAGACCGGATCACCAAAAACCGCCGAAGACTTGGCGCCATTCGCCTCAACCAAATCATTCAAAACCATATAAATAATCGCCTTCTTTTGCATTATTTTGACCAACTTTTTTTGCCACGGCGAATTAATCTGCTTGTTTATTTTTTCTATCAACTTATTCAAAGTATTGGCAATTTCACTGACCACGACAGGATCCCCAGTTTTCCAACCAGGGTAATACAAAGTCATGAGCATATATTGCAACATTGGTTCGTCCCATTTAAACAATGTTCGATGACAAGCCAAGTATATTTGCAAATCATTTTCTTTTTCGGTCATTTCAGAAAATATTTGAAACTTTGGTTTTACCATCGAAAACATCAAATTTATCAAAGCCTTTTCTTTTTTGTGCGGAATCAAAGAGGCCTCAATTTCCACCGCTGCCATTTGGAGGATACTCTTAAATGTGCTCTTGCTGATTCTGCCTTCCGACTCTCGAGATTTGTTCAAAATGACATTGTATTTTTCAATAATCGCGTCAACAATATCAATCATTTTTCGAGGAATGCCTATTTTTAGATACCCACCACGAATCAATTCTTGCAACAGATGTTCGGTCATGTTTTCGTGATGATATTTTTCCAACAAATAATTTTCCATGATCGCTTTTTCGTAAACCAATTTTCTTTTTAAAATCCGATAAATCGCATTTTTGCGGATCAAATGCTCTTCTTGATAATCAACGGCATTGCGAATTTTTTCGTAAACCAAAGCCGCCTTGGCAACCACTTCGTTGATTTTTATCCTCTCGCCACCATCATCGGGAATACTCGGTTCGAGGTATGCTTGAATTAATTTGTCTGTTACTTTTGGCATAAATTATTATTTGTCCACATTATAACAAATTTCTTAGTAAATTGAAATAACTTTATTTAAATAACCAACATCAAAACTCCAAGCCCGATTAAAAACAATCCCAAAATAAGGCGCATGATTTTTTTCTTTTCTGTGCGCCATTTTTCGAATTTTTCCGGTGGTAAACCAAAATAAACAGCCAACAAAATTAAAATCAATGGCAAAACAAAAATCAAATTATAAAAAAGAAGATAAAAAACCGCCGAACCAAAACTGTTCTTGCCGGCCAACATGGACAAAATCGCCAAATAAACTCCGCCGGTGCAAGGCAATTCAAAAATCGCCACCAAAATTCCCAAAATCAAGGCCGCACTCAACGTGGCCTTTTTGATATACTTTTGCAATAATGGTTTGCGCGATTCGGGAATGGCCAAGAACGGCTTGTCGTTAAAAATCGCATTTTTTAAATTTATCAAACCAAGAATAATCGCCACTCCTGCCGTAAAAAAATAAAAAAATCTGGTCAAATGAACGCTGGCAATAAAACTGAGCAAACCCAAACCCGCCAAAAAATAAACCGCAAAAACCACGGCAATATAAACCAAACCGATCAATAACATTTTTTGTCGATTTTTTATCGCCAAAAGATACATAATCAAAAAAATCAACACCGCAAAAGCACACGGATTTATTGAATCAATCATCGCCGAACCAATAATCAAAGGGATTGTGATGTCCGTCATATTTAATTTTATGGTTTATAAAATAATTTTAGCAAATTTTTAATAAGTTGTTAAGGAAGTTGAAAAAACACACACTCCCCCAAATAAAAAAAACGCCGCCGTTAATGTTCTTTTTGCAAAGTTCATTACGGCGGCGTCAAAGGCAACGGAAAATCGCTAGCCCCGAGAGGCTCGGTTTTCTTCATATTTTTAAAGCTTCTTGCGCCTCCAAGCTTTTTCTGGCTTTCTTGGCGACTTTTTTCTTGTCCCTAATGTTAAACAAGTATGTGGCGATCATGGTGCCTACGGCACAGCCCAACGCATACATAATAATGATGCTAAAATTATTGAGATCTTCGAGTACTTGGTTCAAAACAAAATACCAAATAAACACGTTGACCACCGTAATCGCACCACTCATTAATACTTGCGTTTCTGAAACAACCTTGGTCCAGCAAGCCACGATGAGCATTTCCAAAACCCCAACGAAAAAAAGAATCATAGGGATTTTCGTTAATTTGAAACAACTGATTTTTAAGCCAACCTTTATTTTTCTCAAAAATCACTTTTGGGCCAATAGCCCTCAAGCAACACCATTATAGACAAAAAGAGCCGTCTTGTCAACGACCATCAGTTAATATATTAAGTAATTTTAGGTAAATTTACACAGCACCACTAACCAAAATAGCTAAATTTAAGCATTTTAATTGTTTCGTAAATTTAACCGTTTTGCGCTAATTGCCCGCAGGCAGCCTTGATTTCACTACCAAAACTGTATCTTTCGGTAACATTAACACCTCTTTCCATCAAAAACTTTTTAAACGCTTTTATTGTTTCAACCGAAGAACATTTATAGGCACAATCGGTTTTGTTATAACGAACCAAATTGACATGGTAAAGCTTTTTCTTCATCAATTTGGTCAACAAAACCGCATCTTCCACGGTATCATTAAATCCATCCAGCATCAAATATTCAAACATCACTTTGCGATTAGTTTTGGCAATATAATAATCCACAGCTTGCAAAATTTGCTCAACGGAAAAATTTTGCGCCAAAGGTATTAACTGTTTTCTTTTTTCTTCGTCAGCCGAATGCAAAGAAACAGCCAAATTTATCTCTGTTTCCAAATCAGCAAACTTTTTTATTTCTTCCGGCAAGCCCACCGTTGAAATGGAAATATGTCTGTTCCCCAAATTGAAATATTCTTTTGATTTTATCAAATTTGTGGATTCTATAACATTTTCAAAATTAAGAAACGGCTCACCCATGCCCATAAAAACCAAATTCGTCAACTGGCGATTTTCCGATTTCAAAATTCTGGCAAATAACAAAACTTGTTCAAGCATTTCAAACGGTTGCAAATCTCTTTTGAATCCCATCTGTCCAGTCGCGCAAAAAGAACACTTAACCGCACAACCGATTTGCGAAGACAAACAAATGGTACTGCGACCTTTTTCATAACGCATCAAAACAGTCTCAATTTTTTGTCCGTCCGATAAAGTTAAAACAGCTTTGGAGGTTTCGCCATCCGTGGAATTTAAAATATCATACTGCAAATTTAACGGACAAATTTCATTCAACTCGTCTTGCCAATCTTTTGGCAACGAAGAAGCTTCTTGCCAATCAGTAATCAAATTTTTAAAAACAAAATCTCGCGCTTGGTTATAACGGAACTTCGGTTTGTCAGCAAAAAAATTCTGTAAATTTATCCAATTCATGAAAATATTTTATTTTTCTTTTGCGCTGTTTATTTCGTAAAAAATTATTCCGGCGGAAACGGCCACATTTAACGATTCCATATTTTTGCTTATCGGAATCATAATTTTTTCTTCCACAAATTTTGCCGATTCATCAGTCAATCCGTTAGCTTCGCTACCAAGAATTAGACAAAAATTTTGAGGGAAGGAAAAATTTTTCAAAACTTCACTTTTGTCAGAAATATCAGCACCAATAATTGAAATTTTGCGTTTTTTTATTTCATTTAAAAAAGCGCATTGTTTATCCATGCCAAAATTCAATTTAAAAATGGCATCCTTGGCCGCTTGAACCGTTTTGTTGCCATAAATATCGGCACAATTTTCATCAGTAACAACATTTGCAAAATCAAAAGCAACCGCTGAGCGTAGGATTGTGCCCAGATTTCCCGGATCGCTAACACCATTTAAATAAATCGTCGGTTTGCTGAAATCAATTTTGTAATCACGTTTTTGGTAAACCGCCAAAAATCCAGCATTGCTTTCCAATGTAGACATTTTGTCAATTATTTCCGGAAAAACCAAAATAATCTTTTCGTCCAAACGCCTATCCAATTTGGTAAAGTATTTACGATAAAATTCGTCAGTTAAAAAAAGATATTCCGGAGAAATCTCAGAACAATCAAAAAAAATCTTAAAATTTTCGACCACAAAAAGCCCAATTTCATCGCGATATTTTTTTTGCGACAGCTTGGCAATCTTTTTTATCAGCTCGTTATCTTTGCTTTCAATTCTTTTGAATTCCATATTATATTAAAAAAATTTTGAGATCTCTCCATTTTAGTCGAGATGACAAAATTTTTTATTACATTTCTCTTAATTTTTTTATTCTATCTTCGATCGGCGGATGAGTGGAAAATAATTTGGCTAAACTTTTGCCGTTAAATGGACTGGCGATAAACAAATGCGCCGTGGCCGTGGAAGCTTTTTGCATCGGACGATTTTCATTGGCAATTTTTTCGAGCGCTCTCGCCAAACCTTCGGGATAACGAGTCAAAAGCGAACCTGAAGCATCAGCCAAATATTCTCTTTTGCGTGAAATTGAAAGTTTTATCAATTCAGCAATTATTGGCGACAAAATTAACAAAACCAAACCCAAAATTAAGAAAATTGGATTATTACCACCTTCTTCGCGATCACTACCGCGTCTACCCATAAAACCAAAACGTAATCCCCAATCAATCAAAATGGAAATTGTCCCAACCAAAACAGCCACCAACATCATCAATCGAATATCATAATTTTTGATATGTGAAAGTTCATGAGCGATAACACCTTCCAACTCTTCATTTTCCAATTTGGTCAAAGCACCGCGCGTTACCGCGATTGACGAAAGTTCCGGTTTTCGACCGGTGGCAAAAGCATTGATGGCCGAATCTTCCATAATATAAATTCTTGGAATCGGCTGACCTGAAGTGATACATAAATTTTCAACCATGTTAAAAAGATAAGCGTCCTTTTCTTTGGAAATTTCTTTGGCGCCACTAACTAAAAGTGCGATTTTATCGCCACTAAAATATGAAATCGAAGTCATGACCAAAGAAATCGCCACCGCAATCATTATAAAACCATATGGATATTGACCTTGATTATAATTACCAGCAACCAAACCCAACAAAAAACCAATCGCAATTACAAATGCGATAAAAATAAAAATCAATAAAACCGATTTTCTTTTATTGGAATCAATTTGGGAATACATATAAAAAATAATGTACGGGCGAATAATCATTCGCCCCACGGGGGTCGAAAATATTCGACCCCTACATTAATTTAAAATTGGACATTAACATTATTTTTTTCGGATTCCTCGGCGGCAAAAAATTCATATTTTACAAAATGCAACATTCCCGCAAAAATATTGCTTGGAAAAACTTGAATCTTGGTGTTGAAATCGCGGACATTGCCATTATAAAATCTTCTGGAAGCTTGAATTTTATTTTCGGTATCACTTAATTCATCTTGCAATTTTCCAAAATTGGCGGAAGCTTTGAGATCAGGATATGATTCGGCCACGGCAAACAAAGTTTTCAAAGCGCCACTTAATTCACCTTCGGCTTTGGCTTTTTCTTCGACTGACATTTTGCTATTATCATGGGCGCTCATCGCAGAAACGCGAGCAGCCGTTACTTTTTCTAATGTTTCGGCTTCGTGAGTCATGTACCCTTTGACTGTATTAACCAAGTTTGGAATTAAATCATAACGTCTTTTTAACTGCACATCAATGTCCGAATAAGCTTCATCAACTCGATTTTTCATAGTGATCAAACCATTATAAAGAGCAATGAACCAAACCGCTAAAACAGCGATAATGCCCAAAATTACATAAAAAATCATCATACTTTTGTATTTTTTAATTTTAAAATTATTAATATGATTATAGCAAAACTTTTCTAAAAATTCAAATAAAAAAGCCCTGCGTGCGAGCAGGACTTAAATCTTACTTTCTTTGGACTCTTTATTCAAAAACACCCTTATTAACGGTAAATCAACTCTTGGCCGTTTTGGAAATAAGGATCAATCTTCTCAACCGTGCTTTTCAATTTGTCATGCAAATCAAAAAACCCGGCAAGCGCTCGACAAGCGACAAACTCCTTGGCGGTTATACTATTAACAAAAAACGCAACGAATTTTTGCGTCAATTCCGGTGACGGGTCCTGAAAAAATTCAACCTTGGTATATTTTTCCACTTCCGTCAAAAGATCCATTACGTCATCACAACACGCTGGCAAAACCCTAATCACCGCCATCACATGATCAAAAATGATTTGATAATTTTGAAAAACGAGTTTCAACGCTTCTATTGTCTCCATCTTGAAAAACTCAAAGTCTCCGAGATCTCTTTTCAATAAACTCAAATATAAAACAGGGTCGGACAAAACACACAATAATTGCGCCCTTTCTTTTGTCACCTGACTGGCAATTATTGGAATGCGTGAACCCTCAAGGCTATGCAAGGTAAAAAACCGCCCACCTTGAGATTCACCACTTGCGTGTTCAAAAACATCATACAAGTTTTTGCGCATAATCACCTCCTAATACTGTTGTCAAAAAACAAGGAACTATTATCTTACCACAAATAACCAATGCCGTCAACAATCGCTAAATTTTCACTAATTATTGTAATTTATACATAATTCTATATTCTTAATTCTTCAAGTATTTCTTATCTTTCAATTCCTCAGGCAAATATTCCTGCTTTTCTTCATAATCAAAATCCGGGCTATATTTATAATCTTTACCATACCCGATTTCTTTCATAAATTTGGTTGGCGCATTGCGCAAATGAATCGGCGCCGGCAAGGCGCCGGTTTTTTCAATATCATCCATAACTTTTTCATAAGCCACATAAAGCTCATTGGATTTCTGACATTTGGCCATATAAACCACCGCTTGCGCCAAAATCACACCACATTCCGGCAAACCGATAAAATGACAAGCATTGTAAGCGGCTACAGCTTGTTCTAAGGCTCGCGAATTGGCTAAGCCAATATCTTCTGAAGCAAACCGAATCAAACGTCGTGCAATGTAAAGCGGATCTTCTCCGGACCTAATCATTCTCGCCAACCAATACAAAGAAGCATTCTCATCAGAACCACGCATTGATTTGTGCAACGCGGAAATAATATTATAATGTTCTTCTCCGTTTTTGTCATACAAAATATTGGCGCGTTGCAAAGCTTGCTTGATATTTTCTTCCGTAATTTCATTATTCAAAGAAGCCGCATATTCCAAAATATTTAACGCGGTACGGGCATCACCAAGTGAAAGCTCGGCGATTAAATCAATTTCCGTTTGGGCAATTTTTAAACTTTTATGTTTTAATCCGCGTTCATCAACGATAGCTTTTTGCAAAATTTTAACTATATTTTCTTTTGCCAAACTTTTTAAAATAAAAACCCGACAACGCGAAAGCAATGCGCTTCTTATTTCAAAACTAGGATTTTCCGTCGTTGCACCGATCAAAATTATTTTGCCTTTTTCCACGGCTTTTAAAAGCGCGTCTTGTTGCGTTTTGTTCCAACGGTGAATTTCATCAATAAATAAAATTGTTTTGATATTCAATCGTGCATTTTGCTCTGCTTTGGCCAAATGTTCACGCAAATCCTTTAAGCCCGAATCAACGGCCGAAATTTCAATAAAATCAGACTTTGTCGCTTTGGCTATAATATTGGCCAAGGTAGTTTTTCCCGTTCCCGGTGGTCCCCAAAAAATCAGACTCGGCACTTCATCTTTTTCGATCGCCAATTTTAAAAGCGAAGTTGGCCCGACAACTTCTTCTTGTCCAAAAAAATCATCTAATTTTTGCGGTCGCAAACGATCGGCTAATGGTTGATAAGGCATACTTAGTTCTTAAAGTTTATCAAGTTCATAAAGTTTGTAAAGTAAATAAAAAAAATGAATGGCTTTCAAAAGTTATAAGTTAAAGACTTACTACTTATTACTTACCACTCACTTTTAATTTTATTCATTCACTCTTTCGCAATATTCACCGTCATCTGTATTGATCAAAATCACATCCCCCGGACGGATAAAAATCGGTGCGCGAACGGTCAAACCATTTTCGAGAACAATATCTTTCATCAAACGGCCTGAACTGGTGGTGTCGCCTTTGACTGCCGGCGGAGCTTCGGTAACTTTGTATTTTACTTTTACTGGAATTTCAATGGAAACAACAATTTCATTAAAAACAACGGACCGAACTTCCATACCTTCCAACAAATATTTGCCCGAATCTCCAACAATATCTTCACCAAGTTCAATTGTTTCGTAAGACTCATTATCCATAAAAGAATACTTGTGGCCATTCTTGTATAAAAATTGAATACGACGATTTTCTACTTCGACAACATCAACGGCCTCACCACTTTTGTAAGTTTGTTCAATATTTTTGCCAATAGTCAAACTGCGCATTTTTACTCTAACAAAAGCCGATCCCTTACCAGGACTAACAAACTTGGCTTCAGTGACGACGAAAAAATCTCCATTATGGCGAATAACTACGCCTTTTCGAACATAAGTTGTATCAAGCATATTTTCTAATTTTATTAATAAAACAAATCTTTCATTCCCAATGTTAGCACATTATTTATCTCCTCGCAACCCGATAATGCCATTACCAAACGATCAACACCCAAAGCAATACCCGCGCATTCGGGCAACCCAATTTGCAACGCCTCTAAAAAATCTTTATCCAAATCAACCAGATTGTGTTTGATTTTTTCATTGATTTTCTTTTCCTCCAAAAGTCTTTTTTGCTGTTCTTGCGCATCGGTCAATTCCGAATAGGCGTTAGCCAATTCCAAACCCTTAAAATACACTTCAAAACGCTCGGCATATCTTTTGTCTTTTTTGCTGATTCGCGAAAGTGCGGCCATTGTTGCCGGATAGTTATAAACGATGGTCGGCTTATCAAAACCCAAATTTGGCTCAATTTTTTCCAAAAATATTCGATAAAAAAGTTCTTCAAATCGCTCCCCTTTGGAAAATTTTATTTTTAAATCTTGACAAAGTTTTGCCATTTTTTCTTTGGTCAAATAATCGTCCAAATTAACTTTTACATATTTTTTAAAAAGCTGTTTTGTCGAAACTCTCTGCCATTTTTGATTAATGAAATTAAAAAATTCCTTGTCAGCAAATTTAAATTTTGATTTTTTTAACTTTTTGCTGACAAATTTAAAAAGGCCTTCCGTATCATCCATTATTTTGTTGAAATCGCAATATTTCCGGTACCACTCAATCATGGTAAATTCCGGATTATGCGTGCCACCAAAACTTTCATAATCGCGAAATGTTTTACCAAGAAAAAATATTTTATCAAAGCCGGCGGACAGCATTTTTTTCATAGTATATTCGGGCGAAGTATGCAAAAAAGCTTGAAACTCCCGACCATTCTCATCATGCACTTTGAGCATCATCGGTTCGATGTTTGGTTCTTGCCCTGCATATTTTACAATCAAAGGAGCTTCAATCTCCGTAAAATTTTGCTTATCAAAAAATTTTCTAATGGATTTTAAAATAAAAAATCTTTTTTCCAAATTTTTTTTATTTTCATTTATTTTTAAAACATGAGAGGACATATAGAGTTTATAAAGTTATCGAATACGAAACTACGAAAAGCTACGAAACAACGAAAAGCATTTAACAACATGCTAAGTTTTTTTTCGTAGTTTCGTAGCTTTTCGTAATTTCGTATCTATTCTACTAACTGATTTCTCAAAAACGGTTCTTCTTTTGTAAAATCAGGCACAAAATTCTCCGCAGAATCAAATTGCTGAGCAAAACCATTTTTTAAACCTAATTTTATTTGATAATCAAAAACCCGATCATACTCATCTTCGGTAATTTTGCGATTTATTTCCGGAAAATCATTGACGTGCAGTGGTAAATATTGACTCATCAAACTGACATTAATATTTTTATCAAGCTCCGCCAAAAAATCCAATACATCAAAACTGTTTTTCTCGCAATTCGGCAAAATTAAATGCCGAACCAACAGACCTTTGACGGCAATACCATTTTCAGCTACTTCAAAATTACCAACCTGATCATACATTTCTTGAATCGCGCTTTTGGCAATTTCAAAATAATTTTTTACGCCGGAATATTTTTCCGCTAACAAATTATCTGAATATTTAAAATCTGGTAAATAAATATCAACCAAACCTTTCAACTTTTGCAAATTTTCAATTTTTTCATAACCATTGGAATTCCAAGCAACCGGAATTTGTAAACCATTTTGTTTGGCGATTTTTAACGCTTCAACTATTTGCGCTTGCCAAATTGTCGGAGTTACCAAGTCAAGACAAACGCAATTTTTGTTTTGCAATTCCAGCATTTTTTTTGCCAAATCTTCAATCGAAATCATTTGACCAACAAAACCTTGCGAAATTTGCTTGTTTTGACAAAAAACACAGCGCATATTGCATCCGCAAAAAAATATTGTCCCAGCTCCCTGATTTTTATTCCCAACCAAAGGCGGTTCTTAACCAAGGTGTTTACCGCAGTATGCAACTTTTATTGTTTTTTGTGGCATACTCAAGTTTATAAAGTTTAATTCTGCTAATCTACAAATAATTAAGCTACGAATGCTGCTAATCTACAAATAATAAAGCTACGAATGCTACTAATACTACGAATAATTACTGTTCTTTTGTCTAATTGGTCAGTTGGTCTGTTGGTCTGTTGCTTCATTGCTCAATTATTTATTTAACCTCACCCGCCAACATTCCCGTACTCCAACAAACTTGCAAATTATATCCGCCGGTCGGACCATCCAAATCCAAAATTTCTCCGCACAAATATAAATTTTCAATAATTTTTGATTTCATGTTTTTTGGGTCAACCTCTTTTAAATCAACTCCGCCGGTAGTAATAATTGCTTCCGCCCAACCGCCCAAACCACTAACGGTCAACTCAAAACCTTTTAACAAATTTATCAATTCATTTCTTTCTTCACGAGTTATTAAATTAACCTTTTTGTCGAGTGAGATTTTTAAATTTTTCAAAAAAACCGGAATAGCCTTTTGGGGCAAAAGATCATCCAAAGCATTTCGAAACTGCTTGTTATTGAATTTTTGAAAATCAGCTTGCACTCGTTTGTCCAATTCAGCAAAATCAAGCGCCGGTTTGAAATCAATTTTTAATTTATAATTTTTGTTTCTTTCGACAAATCGACTTAAACTTAAAATAATCGGTCCGCTCATTCCCCGATCGGTAAAAAGCGCTTCACCAAATTTTTTTTGCACTAATTTTTCATTTTCAAAAAGGGAAATTTCCACATTGCGCAAACTCAACCCTTGCAAATCTCTAACAAATTTTTCTTTTATCAAAATCGGCACCAATGCCGGTCGCGGTTCGATAATTTTGTGCCCCATTTTTTTTAACCAAGTATAACCTATTCCGTTCGAACCGGTTAGCGGATAAGATTTTCCACCCACAGCAATAACAAAGTTTTTGGCTTCAATTTCTTCACCCGAAGTCAAAATAATTTTTTCAATCGTTTTGCTTTTGACAACAAAACTCTTCACTTCGGAACTGATTTTTATTTCCACTTTACTCCGCACCAAATAATCAATCAAAGCTTTTAAAACATCATACGACTGATCGCTTTTTGGAAAAACTCTTTGACCTTCTTCAACTTTTAACGGCAAGCGAAGCGCAACAAAAAAATCACAAGTTTTGTCAACATCAAAACAGTTTAATGCTTTGGTCAAAAAACGACCATTCTGACCAAACTTATTTATAAATTCACGCCAATTCTCAGTTTTGTTGGTAATATTACAACGGCCTTTGCCGGTAATAAGCAATTTGGCGCCCAAACCACGATTTTTTTCTAACAAAATCACCTTTTTGCCAAGTTCTCCTGCCCGTCCGGCAGCCATCATTCCAGCCGGCCCACCACCGAT
>Ga0172379_10006167_pt1 | contig 16237 bp, 24 predicted proteins | sample GrowelOW334metaG_FD_119756 | JGI IMG/M metagenome (GOLD analysis project Ga0172379, IMG submission 119756) | Groundwater microbial communities from an aquifer near a municipal landfill in Southern Ontario, Canada - Groundwater well OW334 metaG | ecosystem: Environmental > Aquatic > Deep... | reverse complement strand
GTCAACTGTTTTTCCACCTGTATCCAAGAGTTTTATAAGTTCATTTTTTGTACGCCACATTGAGTTTGAACGGCCGAGATATATTCGCCAAGTATTTCCCATAAAATCATTGTCATTTTTATGGGCTTCAACACATCCATTGTAATTCATATATTTCACCAAGAAACTTTGGCACGCGCCTGAAACGCTAGCCGGCGGAGTAATAGCAATCTGACATCGCTGGAGTTTGTTTACATATTCAATACAAACAGCATCGCGGATATAACCAGTACCATAAAATGAGGCGAGTTCATCAGATGGAAGAGGACAATTTTGTGGCAAAGATGGATAGAATTTTTGGAAGGTACTGAAATATCCTATACATTTATTTTCTCGGAAAGAAGCGCCAATTGGTGATTGTCCCGAACTAATTATTGCTCTTGTACCAGAAGTGAGCACTATGTCTTGTGCCGCATTAATCGTTCCTGACATTGGTAGTTCGGTGCCTTTAGGAATAAACGCATTGTTACCAGTTGCATCACTTGAGATTGCCCACCCAGATATGTTAATCGGCACTCCAGCATTTTGCGCTGCAGATATCTCAATATATTCATTTGTTGGGCTTGATGCTCCGGCACTGGAGACAGAATGATTCATAAAGATAATATTGCGATAAGGAGATGGTTTCCCGAAAATGCTTCCTCCTACGAAAGAGGGCACTGAACTAGAATTGTCAGAGGAACTTCCTCCGTTTGAAGATCCGGACAAAGATACACTTGAATTACCTATAGAAAATGGCGACTTAGGAAGTTGCAGGTAAGTGCCACTTCCAAGAGGTGATGGCTGTGAAAGTGATGGTCCAGTAAATGATATGGGATGTAACGGACCTCCTATAACAATCCAAATAAGAAATATAAAAACAAATACTCCTACAAAAAACCATGCATCATGCTCCATAGAGAAATAATATCAAATTTTAGCTAGAAGTCGCTGTAATTCTTCGCGAACGACATCGGCATCGCTCCATGGAATTTTAGTGCCATGTGGTCCCATTATAAATGGATCGGTACCCTTACCAGTAATAAGAACCACATCGCCTGAACGAGCGGCGCGGAGCGCCGCACGAATTGCATCTCGTCTATCCATAATAATTTCTGGTGTTCGTTTCATCCCACTTGCCATTGCCTCAACAATTGACAAAGGGTCTTCATCATACGGGTCTTCATTCGTGAGAATAACTTTTTTGCACTCTTCATCAGCAATACACCCCATTTCATTTCGTTTCCATTTATCACGACCACCACCAGTATTTCCAAGAACACCGATTTTTTCACTTTTATTAAATGTTCCATAAAGAGCTCGAAGTGAGTCAGGAGTGTGTGCGTAGTCAACAATAACGGCAAAGTTCTGACCCGCATCAATGCGTTCAACACGGCCGCGCACAATAGGAAGTGATTGAAGTGCTGTCGCCGCAGTTGTAAGAGATATACCAAAGGCCTCACTTAACTTCAGCGCGGCAAGTGCGTTCATAGCATTAAATACGCCTGGTAATGGAAGAGAAAAATGCACTCCCGAATAATCAAAATCAATACAAAGCTCATCTCCAGAAATATTTTTCAGTTCATGCGCGCTAAATCCGATTGCTCTTGAGACATGTGCAGAGAGAAATGCACGACTCTCCGGGATATCTTCATTTGTTACAAGGACTCTAGAGCGTTTGCACGAACGAACAAGTGTATCAACGATTACTCGTTTTGCAGCAACATAATTTGTAAAAGAACCATGGCTTTCAATATGCTCGCGTTGGATGTTCGTTACTATAAGTCCGTCAAGTTCAAGGAACCAATGTCGATATTGCAATACGCTTTCAGAAGTCACTTCAATAATTAGATGTGTGCATCCTGCGTTCAATGCTCTGTGCATAAATGCCTGCGCAAAACCGCGTCCTTGCAGAGTCATCTTATAGAGATTCGGCTCGGACTCATTTTCAATAGCAAATCGGATAGTGGAAATAAGTGCGGTCTTATATCCAGCCGCACGCAAAATTGAAAAAAGCATTTCAGCGGTTGTTGATTTTCCTTTTGTTCCGGTGATACCGATAACTGTAAGCTTTCGAGCAGGGAAGTCGTATGAAAACGCCATAAAAAAAGAAAGAACACGATGATAGAGTGGGCGAAGAGGTCGCACTACTGATTCAGGTACAATTTTTTTCAGAATTCGGATAGTTAAATTAACTAATTTGTACATATTTCAATGTCTATGAATGACTATTTGAGAGAGCCGCTTTGAGCCGTACATCTTTCCCAACCGCATTATCAGGAATCGTCTGTAACGCCCGTCGCGCTTCGCGTTCGGTATAGCCGAGAGCGACGAGCGTATCAAAGACCTCCCCGTCTGCATTGTCGTGCGAACGAGGGCCGACTTTTTCAACAAGTTCAACAACTAATTTTTCAGCACTCTTTTTACCGAGCCCAACAACTTTTGTTAGATACACCAAGTCCCTTTTGCCGATAGCGCCTTCAAGTGCTTCTCTCGATGATCGGCGCAATATGCTAAGTGCGGTCTTTGGGCCAATACCCGAAACAGAAATGACAAGTTCAAAGAAATCACGGTCAGCAGGGTCTATGAAGCCGTAAAGATCTACACCATCCTTTTTTACCGCCATATGAGTAGAGATACAGACCTCTTTCCCTACAAGAAGTGTTTGTGGTGCAATCATATATACCTCAATACCGAGGCCAAAAACCTCTATGGTAGCGCTCACAATCCCGACTTCAAGCACTTTCCCACGGATTTGCCGGATCATTGTCTTATCCTACCACTATTGCACTTATGCGTTATATACATTACATTGGGCGAATATATGGCAATTACCAGTTCTGCAAAAAAAGCAATTCGCTCTTCGTCCAAGAAGCGTGTTTTTAATCTCCGTCGCAAGGGGGCTCTTCACGATGCAGCCAAATCACTCACAAAAGCTCTTGCTGCAAAGGATGTAAAAGGTGCAGAGAATCTTCTTTCATCAGCATATAAAGCAATTGATAAAGCTTGCAAATGCGGAGTTATTAAAAGCAACACCGCAGATCGCAAGAAATCGCGCCTCGCAGCTGCTATCAAACGCGCGAAGTAGTTTTTTAGTGCGCGCACTTCGTAGATTTAGCGAAGTAGTGCTCTCGGCTGGAATCGAACCGGCATCAGCCCCTTCGGAGGGGGCTATCCTATCCATTGAACGACGAGAGCATATTTCTCACGATACTACATTATTTTTCTTAGTGCCCCCGCAAGGAATCGAACCTTGATTTTCAGATCCGCAATCTGATGTCCTATCCGTTGAACGACGGGGGCAAATGAAGAACTCTCTGATGTATATCAGAATCCAAGCCACGCTGCCACTAGATCAGAGAGCGTGTGCTTGTGTTCTGATTCATCAACGCGTTGAAGAAAATACTCATAGACAGCATCTACATCAACGCCCTCAAGAGGAATTACCAAATGAGGCGAAAACCATGTTTCATTTTTAATAGATAGCAGGGGAGGGAATTCTCCCTCAATATCTTCAAGAACGGAAAAAGAAATCATTTTTTCAAAAGGATGCAATTCTTCTCCAATAACGAGACCTTTCTCAACAAGACGAAAATGATGAATTGGTGGCTGTTTCGCCGCGTGAAGTGCAATTGTAATCGCGGCGGCAATAATAAGAAAAGCGAAAAGATAATTACTGAAAAGTACAGACGCAATTGCAATAGCCGCTGCAATGATTCCGAGCGCCCAGTACCAATCAGTACTTTTTGGGTTATGGTCGTACTCTCTTCCTTTCCATTCTAAAAGTGCATCGTGTTGCATATAGAAAGTATATCACTCGTACGCGTGTGCAGATGTAGTATATTAGTAATTACTATTCGTATTAAGTTCAAAAAAGAAAATGATTGCAACAAAAGTTTTCCTAACAAAAGGAGTAGGCGTACACAAAGATAAGCTCGCCAGTTTTGAATTGGCACTGCGTGATGCCGGAATTGAGAAATGCAATTTGGTATATGTATCAAGTATTTTTCCTCCTAAAGCAAAAATGATTACAAAAGAAAAAGGACTCTGCGAATTACATCCAGGACAAATTACTTTCTGTGTGATGGCGCGAATTGAAACCAATGAGCCAAACCGGCTCGTATCGGCCTCTATTGGACTCGCGATTCCTACTGATAATGAAAATTACGGATACTTATCAGAGCACCACACATTTGGAGAAAAAGGAGAGGTCTCGGGAGAATATGCAGAAGATCTTGCGGCAACTATGCTCGCAACGACTCTTGGTGTGGAATTTGATTCTGATTCTGCTTGGATTGAGAGGGAACAGGTTTATAAATCATCAGGGCACATTTTTAAAACCACCAACATTACCCAGTCCGCGATGGGGAATAAGGATGGACTTTGGACGACGGTAATTTCTGCCGCGGTGCTGTTGCCTTAAACAAAATTTGAGGTTGCGCCAATTTCATTGGCGTGCCGCCTGAAAATTAGTTAGAAAACATTCTAAACATCCAACCAAGCAAACTGAAACCTTTTTGCGCTGTCCCCAGTGAATTTTCAATTTCCAAATTAGCTTGTTCCAGCATTTTAATTTGCTCAGTCAAAGTTTGTTGATCACCTTGATTGGCGAGTTGATTTTTGACTTGATTTAATTGTTTGATCTGCTCTTTGTTTTGTTCCAATATTTTTTTAGCATTGCTTATCTCGCCATAATTCGGTCCGACAAAAAATTTAGCAAAATCGCTTCGACTTTGAACCTTTTGCAAACTGGTTTCCAATTTTTCTTGATTTTGCGTTTGGGTTTGAGCGATAGTTTTCACTTGCTGACCGATTCCGCTGTTTCTATCCGCCACTTGCAACATTTCCTGCACGGCGTTAGCTACTTTGCTTCTTCTTTGTTCCGCCACAGCCGAACCTGATTTATTTCCAATTTGAGTTCCTTGCTGTTCGCTGGTTTGAATTTGATTTGTTTCGTCTTGATTTTGAACTTGGCTACCTGCTCCTGTTCCGTCCTGCAACTTTTGTTGCGTTTGTTGTTGAGTTTGTGTTCCAGTTACAGCGTTTGCTCCCGCTTGAACCTGCTCGCTATTTTGCACTTGAATTTGATTTGTTTCGCCTTGATTGGCGGTTTGTGTCTGTTGCTGAACTTGATTGCCTGTTCCTGTTCCACTATTGCTGTTTTGGCCCACAGCGTAGGCGTTACCAGCAAGAGCGAAAGTCATCGTCAATACGCCAGCCATTAAAATTTTGTTCCTCATATTTTTATTATTAATCCGAGCTTGTTAAAATAACTAATCTGTTTATTTTAACATATTTTAGACACAATTTGGAATCATGCCAATTTTAGCTGAATGTAAAACTTGGCGGAGGGGGCGAGATTCGAACTCGCGAGACCCTTTCGGGTCTACCGCATTTCAAGTGCGGCGCACTAGACCAACTATGCGACCCCTCCTAATTTTTTCAACACAAATTTGACAGAATATCGTTCGTCAGGTTTTATTGATCTCCGACCAAAAGGGCAGTTGATGAGTAGATATTCCTCTCCAGAAGATGCTTTAAAGACATAAAGCCAATCATAAGCTCCCTTTTTTGGTTTCTTAACAACATACCCCGTCGAATTTGAGTGGATTCTTCGAAGATCCACTTCTCCATCGGTTGAGTACCTTACTTGTACCCGCTTAATTATTCCATATCCCTCTATGATCAAATCATATGCGGCCGATTCAGTAAGAGGGATTGAAACGTCATACCCCGCTTTTGTGAATGTTGCAATTGCTTGTGCAACAGCGATGTCTCCTTTTTTTTGCGTTTCTCGCATTTACTAATTATAACCCCGGTAGGGGCAACCGCTACTTATTTATCCACAACTAGCGACACAAATCGTTATTAATTACTGCGCCGATTTACTCCGTTTTATTGGGGTGATGATGTATGTACCGGCGCGGACTCAATTGTAGTAGATTTTGTTTTGCGAAACCAGATGAGATAGATAATTTCAAGAATGCCAATAGTGTTGATAACGAGAAGTGCAATAAACCACCATTTTTGATTATTGCGTGAGGCATTCCAAAGAGCGTATCCCTTCAAAATGATAGTCCAAAGCGCTACAACAAGAATAATTGGAACAAAAATGCTCATAAACCCTGGCGTGAACGGGGAATAGAACGGTGTGTATGCTTGCATATGAGTGCATCATACCACACACTTCCTGTATGCGATATCTCGGAGTGGATTACGGAAGCAAGAAAATAGGTCTCGCGCTTTCTGACGAAGCGGGAGTAATGGGATTTCCACATTCTATTGTTGCGAATACGCCACGACTTGTTGACGAGATTTGTGTGCTCATTGCGAAGGAGAATGTTGGTGCAGTGGTTATCGGGGAATCGCGAAACCTTGCTGGTGGTGAAAATCCGATTGTAAAAAATGCACACGCATTTGGTGATTTAATTACTGCGCGTTCGGGTGTGCCGATATTTTATGAATCAGAGGTTTTCACGAGCGCTGAAGCGCGTCGTGCACCAGAAAAGGAAATAAAGACGCGCGCCAAAAGGCGACATATGGATGTGGATTCTTCTGCCGCCGCGCTCATTCTTACTAGTTATTTGTCGCGCACAAATCATGGATAAACCGCGAATTTCAATTGACGAGTTCAGCAAAATAGAAGTTAAGGTTGGTACTGTGCGTTCTGCAGAGCGCGTACTCGAGACCGACAAACTGCTACGACTAATAGTTGATTTTAATGAAGAAGGCGGACCACGCCAGATTATTTCTGGAATTGCCTCATATGTTCCCGAACCGGAATCACTAATAGGACGACAACTTGCTTTTGTAACAAATCTTGAGCCGCGCACTATTCGTGGATTTGAATCAAATGGAATGCTTTTTGCTGTTGGCGAAGGGGACTCATTTGCGTTTCTTACTCCCGATAGAGAGATACCACCAGGAACAAGTGCACATTAGTTGAGTGCGCCACGCGAAGCCATGGCGAAGTGGGGGTATACTCTCTGTATGTCTTTCACTTTTGGTGAACGCCTGTGTGCAGCATTCGCACCTCCGCGATATCTTTCCCTTCCTCTTTCTGGAATTGATCTCTCCACAAGTGGAGTAAAAGCAGTGCGTCTCACAAAAAATATTCATGGTCTTACTCTTGCGGATTATGCAGAAGAACGATTGCCAGCAGGAGCATTTAATGACGGAGAAATATCAGATCAAGCTGCAGTTGTTGAGGCACTCACATCTGCTGTTCACGCTACTGATATTTCTTCAGCAAATGTTGCATTGCCAGAGCCAAAGTCATTTTTGTTTGAAACGACGGCTTCTGGTGCTGGTATGAATGAATGGCGTACATCGGTTGAACAACACCTTGATGAACTTATACCACTGCCGCCACAAGAGGCCGATTTTGACATTATTGAAGTTGGACGAGGAGAAAAGAGTGAAGTTCTTATTGCCGGTGTTGGTTTTGCCGGGCGCATTGTCAATGACACATTGTCTGCGTTTGATAATGCTCACATTCCAGTGCATTCGCTTGAAGGGGAGACATTTTCAATAGCCAGAGCGCTTCTGCCTAAGGGTGACACATCAACCGTTCTTATTATTGATATAGGCAAGACAACGACAAAAATATCTATTGTCGTTGGACGCATTCCTCGTTTCGCAACAACTATTGGAATTGGTGGTCACGCTCTAACACTCGCAGTGCAGAAATATTTTGGTGTAACAGAAACCGAAGCACGAAAAGTAAAAGCCGAACGCGGAATCGTTCCGACTTCTGGGAATGAAGAATATCTTGCGGCGATGCTTTCAACGGTTTCTGCAATTCGTGATGAGATTTCTCCACGACTTGAGTATTGGCAGGGCAAAACGGTTCAGAGTGGATTGCATGAAAAAGTTACATACGCCATTCTCGCTGGTGGCAATGCCTCAGTGCGCGGTCTTCCAGAATATTTAGAGGGGGCATTGCAAATTCCAGTTACCGTTGGAGATGTTTTCACTAATTTGTCTTCGCGCGACAAATGGGTTCCTCAACTTGATTACACAGAATCGCTTGCGTACGCGACGGCAATTGGTTTAGCTCTTCGCGACACAGTCCAACCATATGCGTAACGAACTTACCAACCTACTTCCTAACGAACGCCTACGCGCGATTCGTCTTGATTACTTCATTCGCCTTGGCGTTATTGCCGCATTGATTGTAACAATGTTAACAAGTGCCGCTGCAATACTTCTTTTGCCAACCTATATATTTCTTACAGCAAGCGCGAGTTCTGAAAAGACGCGCCTTGCAAATATAGAATCATCACTATCGTCTTCTAATGATGTGGCACTTTCTGCGCAATTAACTGCGCTATCAAATAGTGCAAAAATTTTGTCTGTACTCGGTAGCGTACGAACAGTAAGTGAAATTACCCGTGATGTTTTAGTGATTCCTCGCCCAGGCATTACTCTCTCTGGTCTTGCTTATTCTCCAGCTACGAGTAAAAGTCAGAATATTTTTACTATTTCAGGTATTTCAGCAACTCGTGATGCCTTACGAAGTTATCAACTCGCTCTTCAGAGCGCTCCGTTTGTTAGTTCTGCAAATCTTCCCGTTTCTGTATATGCGAAAGATACAAATATCGCTTTTACAATTACCATAACTCTTGCGCCATGAAATTTCGTTTCATTCAACTCATTATTGCGATTACCGCCGCCGTCATCGCGTTAATTATTTATGGGTTTTTGTACGAATTCATTTCAAACAAAAGTACTACTATTGCCGCCTTACAAGAGCAGATTGCTTCAAAGACAGAAACAATGGGCCGTATTGCTTCTGCACGAGCTACACTTTCTGAAATTGCAGGCGCAGAAGCAGTTGTGCAGAATTATTTTGTACCGGGAACCGGAGTGGTTGAATTTATCAATGGGCTTGAAGCACAAGGGAAAGCGCAAGGTGCCACGACAAGTGTTCTTTCTGTTTCCACTGGCTCTATTGGTACGCAGCCGACGCTTAAGTTTTCTCTCGCTATAAAAGGCCCATTTGATGCTGTGATGCGTACTGTTGGGGCTATTGAATATGCACCTTATGACTTATCAACAGCAGGATTTTCCATAAAACAAGATGAAAAGAATAGCTGGAACGCTAATATGAATATTATTGTTGGTTCTATGAATACAGCGACAAGTACACCATGAACAATTCATTCTTTAAACATTTTCGTTATGGTGAAAACATTAACCCTGTTCGTGATTGGTTAATAATGCTCACATTTTCAGTGATAGTTCTCGCAGGAATTATTGTTTGGAACATTTGGGCATTTGATACAGTTGCGAAAGGCGGTGTTATTGGAACAACGGCAACAAGCACTCCTGCGGTGTTCAGCCAATCATCACTCAATACAATTAACGCCATCTTTGCGAATCGCGCGGCAGAGAAGGCGAAATATGAAACGGGTACATATCGTTTCGCTGACCCTTCGCAATAAATGTAAAAATAGGTTAGATTTTCTATACGCCCTTGTATCTTCGCAAGCTCGATACAAGAGCTCGTTCGGAAAGAAAGAATGATTGAAGACACTCCTTCTTTCTTCCTCACTTCGCCCTTGTAGTTAAATGGATATAACTGCGGACTTCTAAGCCGCTATTCGAGGTCCGATTCCTCGCGAGGGCACAGCTGGCGTAGGCGAGCAAAAGATTTGCCGTGGTGGCGAAATTGGTAGACGCGATAGCTTCAGGTGCTATTTCTCGCAAGGGATTGGGAGTTCAAATCTCCCCCGCGGCACGGGCGATTAGCTCAGTTGGTAGAGCAACTCATTTACACTGAGAAGGTCACAGGTTCGAGTCCTGTATCGCCCACAAAATATGAATCTACAAATTCTGTATGAAGATGCGGACATTGTTGCAATAGACAAGCCATCCGGACTCATTACTCATTCTGACGGAAGAACGAAAGAAGAAACAGCAGAGGAATGGTTCAAGGGAAAATATCCTGAAATAAAATTAGAAAGACCATTCGTGCATCGGCTTGATCGTGATACTTCTGGCGTTTTGGTGTTCGCGAAAAATACTGCGGCATATGAATTTTTGCGCAAAGCATTTCACGATAGGGAAGTAAAAAAAACATATCTAGCATTTGTGTATGGCGTACCAAAAAATAAAAAAGGAGTTATTAATTTTGATATAGGTCGCTCACGAAAGGATTTCCGTCTCCACAGCGCACAGCCAAAAGCAAAAGGGCGCTTGCGTGAATCGCTTACTCGTTATGAGGTAATTGGCGAACTCGGTGGTTATGCGCTCCTTAAAGTACAACCAGAAACAGGCAGAACACACCAGATTCGTGTTCATTTGAAAGCAATTCATCATCCAATTGTTGGTGACAAATTCTATGCTCCCAAACAACAATCTGCACTTGGTATCTCTCGTCTCGGGCTCCATTCTTATTCAATTGATTTACCGCTCCAATCGGGTTCCCGCGTGACTATTATTGCGCCTATTCCCGCTGACCTTTCAAGTGCTTTTTCCGCATTTCCCGCTAGTGGGCAACACCCATTGACAAACTCATAATGATATGATAGATTCGCATTCAGAATCGTAATGGCTGGCACTTTGCCTGCCAAGGACCTTGCAAACAATAAACAAAAAGAATGGAGAATCAAATGAAGAATCTCATCGCTGTTATGGCTGTATTCGTTGCTATCGTCACTTCCTGCATCGCCATCGCCTCCACTGTTGAGGTTGGGAATAATGGCGAAGCGCGAATCTCAAGTGATGTCATCTGGCGGAATACATCTATCTGTGTCAATGATGATGTTCTCGCTTATGGTGATGTATGGAAGAGGGCATTTGTAAGTCCTGGCTCGATAATACCGGTCAAGACGCACAATGTTTCCACACGCAACGGTTTCTTCTATTCCAAGATGAATACCGTGGCGGACATCGGCGTTATATACGATGCAGGGAGAATTTACTTGGTGCGCAACATCACCACTGAGTCAAAAGTCATATTCAATCCGTTTATGATTTTTTGGCTCCTATCGGTATTTGTGATGAGTATAGCAGTTCTCTCCGTAAGTAAAATTCCTGGCGTCGCCGCCGCCACCTTCGCCGCCGCCGCCTTCGTCGCATTCGTCGCCGACGCCACCACCACCTTCGCCACCGCCGTTACCTTCGCCGCCGCCACCTTCGCCACCGCCACCTTCGCCTTCGTCGTCGCCACCACCGCCCCAATCGCTACAAACGACAAGGCCTTCCGATTTTTCGTCGGAATGTACTATCTTTGTATGGCGGTGTCACTCATCTTCTTTTTGTTTTGAGCAACACCTCGTGTTCGTCCGCGTATGGGCGAACACGAGGTTTTTCTTTTTTTTGGATAAATAATTTGCATCTATGTGTTCTGCATGTTAATGTGCGCGACACATGGAGAAGGTTATGACTACAGTCAATATAGAAGGGCGTGCGAACCTCGGCATACGGGCTGGCGACACTGTGCGTGTCATACAAAATATTGTTGATATCAAGAAGGGCCGTGGTACTGACAAGAAAGAAAAGACAATTAAAAATGCTAGGAAACAGGCATTTGAAGGTCTTGTTTTAGCAGTAAAGCACGGCACCGAGGCAGGCGCCTCGTTTACCGTGCGTGCGACATTGTCTGGCGTCGGAGTTGAGAAAACATTTCCTCTTTATTCTCCAGTGATTGATTCAATAGAAATTGTTAAGCGGTCAAATGTTCGCCGCGCGAAACTTTACTTCATCCGCGAGAAGGCGGCAAAAGCAGTTCGTCGCCAACTACGCAATGCACGAATGTTGCATCTTAAGAGTGATGAAGAAATTGCTTCTACAAAAGATGCCGATGCAGATGAAGTGGTTGTAGAAGAGGAAAAAGAAAAAGTTGTAGTATAGTTAATTTATTGCCCAGGTGGCGTAATTGGTAAACGCGCAGCCTTGAGGTGGCTGTGGGAGCAATCCCGTGGAGGTTCAAGTCCTCTCCTGGGCACAAAATATGCTGTATACAAGCAAAGGTGATGACGGAATGACAAATATCTTCGGATGTGACCAGAAGAAAATTTCTAAATCATCTGAAGTTCCAGAAGCACTAGGTTCGCTTGACGAACTTAATGCTTTTCTTGGATTTGTGAAAGTGCGCGCAACTGGTGAGTCGCGCGTTGTGAATGCATTGCGCGAGATGCAAGAAAATCTTTTTATAATCCAAGCGGAAGTTGCTGGTGCAGACAAACGACTCGCACTCGATACGGTGGGGAAGATTGAGACAATGATTAGTGAAATAGAAAAAGAAATTCCACCTATCATTGGCTTTTCAATTGCTGGCGGGACAGAACTTTCTGCACTTCTTGATGTCGCACGGGCGTTCGCACGCCGTGCCGAAAGGAGAATTATTACTGCCAAAGAAGCGCGTTCCTGTTCTCTTTCAAGCGAGGCAACAGCATATATGAATCGCCTTTCTTCTCTTCTTTTTGCTCTCGCGCGACTTGCGAATCATCTTGCTGGAATTAAAGAAGATAATCCTCATTATTAGGGCATTTCCACAATTTCGTGGTATAAAAATAAAGCCCACCTGTATTAAAACTGCGGTGAGGTAAACATGGCGGCTATGGTGTAACGGTTAACACTGGAGCTTGTGGAGCTCTCAATTCGAGTTCGATTCTCGATAGCCGCCCCAGCGATTGTGCTATCATCCTCGCATGAAGAGCTTATTTATCGGCATTTTACTTATTATCATTCTTGGTGTTGGAGGGCTTGTGTATAGAAACGCGGTTGAATATCCAACAAAGCCGGTCGCTTGCCCTATGGACGCAATGATTTGTCCTAACGGTACCTCAATTTCTCGTACAGGCCTATCTTGCACATTTTCTCCGTGCCAGTTACCAAATGTATCATTCTCTAATATCGGAATAGCATTCGCAATTCCTTCAGGATTCTCATCTGTGCCGCTTCCAGATACTGCAAGTTTCGCCGCATATGAAATGCCAGTTGGTCCGTCAACAAACGGATTGGTCGCTAATATTATTGTCCGTAGATATGTGATTAGTGCATCAACGACAGCACTTGAAACAATTCAAAAAACTGCAATCGGAGGCGCTTCCGGTATTCCTGTTGGAGCAACTGCTTTTTCTTCAACAGTGCTCGGTTCGCATCGCTTCACTGTTGTATCCATAGAACGATTTGAAGGAGTTATTGATACGGCTTATTATCTAGCGCGAAATGCCGACATTCTTCGTTTTGATGCGATTGATAGAGGCACTGATTGGACTAATCCGAACCTTGATCTCTCAACACTTCCTGCTCATTCGGCGCTTGTAAGAATGCTAAACACACTGCAAGGACAGTAGACGAGTAGTATACTGGTTGGTAATTAATCAATAATTATTTTAAATAAATATGAACGACAATTTTCTTTGTAAAGTATGCGACACGAAAGGCGTGCGCATTGTTGGTATCTGTGTATTTGTAATGCTTGCACTCTTTTTGCTCGTACAGACGATGAGCACTTTGAGTAATCTAAATCGTCAGGCAAATCCAGCGACTGATACCATTACAGTACAAGGAGACGGTCAAGCGACACTTCCTCCTGATGTCGCGCGAGTTTCTTTTACTGTTGAAAATACCAAAGCAACTGTTGCTGATGCACAGGCCGCAACCACTAAACAAGCAAATGCCGCATTGGATTTCGTAAAAGAACAGGGAGTTGTCGATAAGGATGTAAAAACACTTTCGTACAACATCAGCCCGCAGTATGTATATCCAAATCCTTGTCCAATTGGATCCAGATGTCCAACTTACAGCGGTACACCAAAGATAGTTGGCTATCAGGTCTCAGAATCAATTCAAGTGACTGTACGCGACCTTACTAAAGTTGGCGAGATGCTCGGTGGGCTAGGGAAACTTGAAGTGCAAAATGTAAATGGTCCTTCTTTTGCTCTTGATGATTCGACTGCCGGCTACGATGCCGCTCGTGCAGATGCAATTGAAAAAGCAAAGACACAAGCAAAACTTCTCTCAAAACAACTTGGCGTTCATCTCGGCAAGATCGTGAATTTCAGTGAATCATCTGGCAATAATTTCTATCCGACGGCGTATGGCATTGGCGGCGGAATATCTGAATCAAAGGCCTCAATACCAGATGTCCCAGTCGGAGAGAACACCTATAACGCATCTGTTTCCATCACTTACGAAATCCGTTAGATTATCAACTATTGACTCGTGCGGAGTGCTATACTATGATAGCGGTATTGAAGCCCGCAGGGCTTTTTTATTTACCACGCTATGAATACACTCATTACATATCTTAAACATGTCCGTGAAGAATTCGCTCATATCGTCTGGCCTACAAGACATAAGGCAATTTCGCACACACTCGTGGTCATTTTCATTGCGGCAGTAATCGCACTTCTAGTTGGATTACTCGATTTCGTTTTCGGTTTAGGAGTGAACCGAATTATCATCGGAGGATAATTTTTCTTCTATGGATGAAAACGAAATGCAGATGGCAGATATAGCTCCAGTTGTGCAGAAAGAAATCCGTAATGAAATAGCTCCGGAAGAAAAAGATGCACGCTGGTATACCATTCACACTTACGCTGGCTATGAAAATGCGGTTGAACGCAATTTAAAACAACGCATTGAGTCGCTTGATATGGAGAATAAGATATTTGAAGTTATCGTCCCGACTGAAAAGAAAATTCGTGTGAAAGGCGGCAAGCGCATTATTGAAGAAGAGAAAATATATCCCGGCTATATTCTCGTACGGATGATTGTTGATGATGATTCATGGTTCGTTGTTCGAAATACTCCACGCGTAACTGGTTTTGTCGGCTCCGGCAATACTCCAGTACCGATGGAGGAGTCCGAGGTTGCCACACTTATGAAGCGAATGAAAGCCGAAGCACCAAAACATCGCATCGATTTAGTGAAGGATGACCCAGTTGTTATCGCTGATGGTCCATTTAAAGATCTTGAGGGAAAGGTAAGTGAGATTGACGAGGACCGTGGGAAGGTAAAAGTGATGGTTTCAATGTTCGGACGCGAGACACCAGTTGAGCTGGATTTTTTGCAAATTCGTAAACTCTAATGTAAAGTCACATCACTATGGCTACTGTTGTAAAAAAGATAAAACTTCAAATTCCAGGAGGAGCGGCGACGCCTGCTCCTCCTGTCGGTACCGCGCTTGGTCCTGCCGGTGTGAATATTGGTCAATTCGTGACGCAATTCAATGCCGCAACACAGGATAAGAAAGGCACCATCATTCCTGTTGAACTTTCGGTTTACGATGACCGTTCGTTCACATTTATTATGAAGAATCCGCCGGCATCTCGGCTGATTCTAAAAGCGCTTGGTATTGAGAAGGGTTCAAGCAAGGCGCGTGAGCATAAGGCAGGTACACTGACCAAAGCGCAGATTGCAGAAATTGTGAAAGAAAAGATGCCCGACATTCGAGCAAACAGTCCTGAGGCCGCAGCAAAGGTTATCGCCGGCACTGCGCGTTCAATGGGCATTGATGTGAAGTAATTTTTCGCTACTGAAAATAGAAATGGCGTTCGTCAGCTGACGAACGCCATTTTGTTTTGTGCTGCTTTTTTATCGCTGGTACACCTTGAACGATGTTTCGAACGCATCTTCCGGATCCCAGAGACGAACGGGGGACTCACTTATTAGGTTCCATTCGGCGCCTATTTCCGGGAAGAATGTGTCACCCCGCAACTCTGTTGCTTGTACGGTATGTACAATGGTAAGAAGCATCGTTCGCACTTCCGGAACGAGAAGGAAGGTCTTGTAGATTTCTCCTCCGCCAATCACAAAAGCTTTTCCGCCACCCAACGCAACTTCCCTGAGTGCTTCCTCGGCTGAGTGGACGAATTTAACTGACGCGTACTGAGAAGAAAGGAATTTATTTCTGGTCAATACGATGTGTTTCCTTCCGGGAAGCGGCTTGTTGTGTTCCTTGAGGATGGAGACATAGGTGGTATGTCCCATAATCATAGCGCCTGCTTCCGTAGTGTTTTCTTTGAAGCGTTTCATATCGCTCCACAAGCGTTTCCACGGCAGTTCGCCACGGTTCCCAATAATGCGTTTTTCGGTCATCGCGACGATGATCGAAAGATCAATTTCTTTTTTCAAAAGAGCCTCCCTTGTGTAGGGTTTACTGTGTTTTTTCCTCTCGCACATTCTCTCAGAAACTGCCGAATGTCAATATTGTGTCCTTGCATTTTTACTTGTAATCTTCTGACAGATTAATTGTTCATTT
>Ga0172379_10006166_pt1 | contig 16239 bp, 20 predicted proteins | sample GrowelOW334metaG_FD_119756 | JGI IMG/M metagenome (GOLD analysis project Ga0172379, IMG submission 119756) | Groundwater microbial communities from an aquifer near a municipal landfill in Southern Ontario, Canada - Groundwater well OW334 metaG | ecosystem: Environmental > Aquatic > Deep... | reverse complement strand
GATGATTCTATTAAAGATACTGCTAATTCTCTTAGAAATGTTGCTAAATTTTCTAATAAAATGCCTTTGATAATTATTGCAGACAATGGTTCTACTCAAGAGGATTTAATGGGGATAAGACAAGCAAAAATTCATGGAGCAGATTTTATTGTTGTTGACCATCATTTTTTTGAAGAAGATGTAATCTCTAATGAAGTTTTAGTTCATATTAATCCATTTTTAGTAAAGGAGGATGGAAGCAGTTTTTCTGCAGGAATGCTTTGCACAGAACTTGCAAGATTTGTTAATCCTAATGTTCAAAACGTAGAACAGATTCCAGCAATGGCTGGTTTGGCAGATAAAATAGATTTGAATAATCCTAAAGCTGTTGAAATGTATTTAAAAATTGCAGAAAAGCAAGGATACACTAAAGAATTACTTTTTGATATTTCTCTTGTTATTGATTATATTTCTTCAAAAGTTCGTTTTATGGAAGTTAGAGAATATATTGAAGTTCTATTTGGAGAGCCAAGAAACAAACAAAAAGAATTAGTTAAGCTTCTTGCTCCATTTATCCGCGAGTTGGATAAGAAAGGACTGAAGATTGGAAAATCAAATGCTAAAATAGAAAAAATTGGAAATACCAATCTTCAGCTTTTATATCTTGAAGAATTTTTCCCTGGCTTTGGATTTTTCCCTAAACCTGGAAGAATTGTAAGTTTGGTTCATGATAATTTGCAAATGGAAAAGAAAATTACTAATCTAGTTAGTGTTGGAGTAATGGCAACTTCTGCAACAATTAGAGCAACAGATGATTCTAATTTTTCTGTTCATGATTTGATTAAATTCACTGATGATAAACTTCCTGAATCTTTTGTATCTGGTGGCGGGCATAAAAATGCTGGTTCAATTACATTTCTTCCTAACAAGCAAAAACAAATTGTTGATTTAATCAGAGAATTTGTGAAAAAAAGAGGATAGACATAGAAATCCATATAAAATCTATTTTTATTAATAGCAATATGAAAATAGAGGTATCCATAGATGTAAGTTCGCAGGTTTCTCAATCATATAAAAGAGCAAATATCAAACATTTTCCCGGAACAGCTATTGGAATGGTAAGTCAAGATAAACGATACAAATATTCTGTTTTTATGTATAAAGAAGAAATAATAAAATTTATAGATTTAATTAACAAAGACGATAAAAAGGTTGCTTTTTGCAAAATACATTCTTGTTTAATTTATTTATGTTTGGAGAATAGTTTGAGATATATAGATAAAATAAATTATTGCCGAGATTTTAAAGTAAGCACACTGCAAAAAATTCTTTTTGGATTATTTCCAACATTAAAAAAGATAAAAAGAAATTGGGATGGTGGAAGGGGGAATAAGTCAATCGCAGATTCATATGCAAATCACATAAGAAAAAATCCAACACAAGCTAATAGAATTGTAACGGCAGAAGATATAAAAGATTTATTGGCGAGGGCACCCATCGGTTAAGATAGTAAGTAGTTAAGTTGATTATAGCTTAATGTTATATTTGACTACAACATTAACTCAATAACGATATCCCTACTGCCCCCCCGCTCATATATATGTATATATGAATATATATAAAATTATCTATTTTCCCCATTCTGAATTAGTCTTTCTCTTTAATTCTGCTATTTCTTGTAGAATTTTAATTTCACCTTGACTCAATAAGTCTTTGTTCTTTTTGAAATTCTTAAATTGCCTTTCTCCTATATCGCTGTAAAGAAATTTTTTATCTTTAAGTTCTTTTTCAAAATTTGTTCCAGGAATTGAAATTGCAACTTCCATTCCTTCTGTTGCTTCATCTACTGACTGCTTGTCTGCTTGAATGTTTTTTATATGCCCTACTTTATTTTCTTGTTCATCTATAAAATTTATATTAGGGATTAATTTTCCTGCTGAAACTTTTACTCCAAAAATCGCTGGTTTTGTAACACGAAAGACATATTGATGAAGAATTTCCAATTTGCATAATGTTGCAAGTTCCATTAATTTTTCTTTTGCTATCTCTTTCTTTTTTTCTAATCTGTATTCTTCTAATTTTTCAATTAATTTGTAAACGACTTCTTCTGTTAATACTTTAACTTTAGTTTCTTTTAGAAGTTCTTTTGCATCTTCATTCACTGAAACATTGAATCCCAAGATTATTGCGTCTAATTCATCAATTTCCAAATTCGCCTTTGCAGAAGAGAAATCCGCTTTGTTTATGTTTCCAATTCCTGCTTTTAGGACAGGAATATTGCTTTGCCTTAACAAAACTAATAATGCTTCTAAACTTCCAAGAGAATCTGCTTTTGCAATTATTCCAATGTTACTTGTTTTTATTGTTTCTGTTAATTCTTTTTTGAAAATTTCTTTTACTTTTTCTTTATCTCCAGTATAGGAGAGAAATGGCATTCCAGGGAGAATCTCTATTTTTTCTCTGAACTGCATTCTAATTCCTGTTGCTGCTTGAACACTATCTTTTGATTTGAATCTAATGCTCAATGGCTGGATTTCTTCAATGCTTCTCACTTTTGTAATAATTGGATTTCCTTCAATGCTTGCAACTGCTATTTCATCATTCTTTTCTAATTTCCCATCATATAGAATTGCTTCAACATATTCATTTGATTTTTCTTTTTTGACTTCAAGAACAACTCCTTTTGCTTCATCTCCTAATTTTAATCTTTCTGCTAAATATTTCTGACTTAATCCGCATAGCATCATCATTAATTCTTGGATTCCTTCTCCTGTTCTTGCAGAGCAAGGAACTAAAGATATTTTTTTTGTGAAGTCTGTTATGTTGTAAAATAAATCTGCATCAAATCCATAACTGCTTAATGCTCCTGCAATTGTCATGTATCTTTCATCAAAAAGAGATTTAACATTCGTGGGTTGAGTTTCTATATTTCTTTGTAAACTTGTTTCTGTAGTTTTATTTGTTCTCCAACCAGAGATATTATCTATCTTGTTTAAAGCAATTAAGAATGGGGTTTTGTTGAATTTTAAAATTTGGATTACCTCTGCTGTTTGAGGTTTTATTCCTTCATTAATATCTATTACAAGTATTGCTAAGTCTGCTAAACTTCCTCCTCTTTTTCTTAAATTTGTGAAAGCTGCGTGTCCAGGGGTGTCAATAAATAAGAATCCTGGAATCTCTAAGTTCATTCCTTTTTTTGCAATTAAAGTGCAGGCTTTTTCTATTTGCTCTTTTGGATATAAAGTGAAGGATATTTTTTGAGTAATTCCTCCTGCTTCTTGCTCTTGAAGAGAGCTACCTCTAAAGTAATCAAGAATAGATGTTTTTCCATGGTCTACATGACCGCAGACTGTGACTATTGGCTGACGAATATGTTTGTTTTCCATGAAATAAGATAGAGAATTGAGTTAAAAAGTTTTGGATTTACTTTTTTATTTTTATTAATAGATATGCAAGGACAGTAACAAGAATAAATGTCATAAGAAGTAAAATTCCCGCAGTAGTATTTGTTCCAACTACTGCTCCAGTAATTGTTGATTTTTGTGGTTTCTCTGTTTCATTTGCTATTGGAGTCTCATAAAATGTAGTTGTTGTTTTTATACTCAATTTTAGTTTGGTTGCAACTGCAGGGATAACTGCTCCTGGTTCTGAAAAACAACTACCCTTCGATTCAAATACAAAATCATAATTTTTCCACAACTTTGCGTCTTCTGGGATAGTAATATAAATTTTAACTGTTTTTACAGGAATATATCCATCTTGATTTGGATGTTTTACATAATTTATTCCTTCTTGAAGATTATAAGGAATTTCTAATACGACTTGATTGTTTTCTAAAGCTAAATTTTCTTGTACTTTTTCAACTACTCCTGAAATGTCATATTTTGCCTCATGAATTTCCGGGTCATATCTTATTTTCCAGTCAGGACCCTCTAATTTGTTTACAACAACATGAGTAATTCTATTTCCATATAAATTGTAAAAATTCCAATTAATCATCACTTCTTGTCCTGGCTTTGCGTTTATGTTTATACTTAATGGATTTGCACCTAAAGAACAAGAAGCGCTAACAAACGGGAAAATTAATAACGCTAAAATAAAAAATATTAGAATTTTGTTCATCTTCAAAATTAACGAGAGCTCTTTAAATATTTTATTGTGATTATACGGCCGCTGCAGTTATGATCACTCCAACATTATAATCCCCTGCTTTTTGAGGTGTTGGGATTGCTAATTCATGATATATAGAATATTCTCTTGGAGAAGTCTGTGTTGAATAAACTGCTACATCGCTTGTTGTATAATTTGTTTTTGTAGCAAATGAATCATCATTCCAGTTTAAGTTACCTACTGCAAAGGTATTGCTTCCTGATTTGAAAGTTGTGCTATTTGCTTTTGTTGAAATTGTGAAATCCACATTTGTTTCTGAACCAATTGTAATATTTAATGGATTGTTCGTAGCATTTTTTAACGATTGTCCTGGATCCATATTGCCAAAATCAATTGGACTTCCACTTGTTAAAGTAACTGAAATAAATTGATTAATAATTACTGATGCGGTTGCTGTATCAAAATCCGAGCTTGCTGCAAATACAGAAACAGCTAAAGCAGATATTATTAACATGCAACCTAAAACTAAAACCTCTCTTTTCACCATCTTTCTTTATTGTTAAATATCTTTTGAGTATTTAAGGATTATTGTTTTTTTGTATTATTTTTTATTTTATTTCTGAAGCTGTTATTTTTATGCTTACATCGTATGTTCCTGCTTGTTGAGAAGGAGGAATTGTTAACTGATGATAAAGACTATAATTTCCGGTGGTTGTTAGATTTGAATAAGCGATTGCACTAACTCCTGTATAATTTGTTCCTGGAAAATTATTTGTTGTATTCCATTGAAGATTAGAAACAGGAAAACTATTTCTTCCTGATTTAAAATCCACAGCACCTGCTTCTACCTCTATGTTAAAACTGGCAACATTAGTATCTACATTTATAATTAAAGGATTAACTTCTGCCTCTTTTGTCATATTAGGGTCCATATTTCCAAAAGTAATTGGAATATTATACAGGGTTATTGACAAAAATTGTGGAGGTTTTGAAACTGCAGTATTAGAGAAAACAAGTAATGTGATTAAAAATAGTATAATTGGCAAGAGAATTATCTTCTTCATGAAAAAGAGGGATATCTTTTTTATTTAAAATTATCTAATAATTAATTGTACAATTTTTTAAGGATGGATTTTCATATATTTTTTTATAATATCTTTTTAAGAATAATCTTATTTTTAAAGGGTAATGCTTGTTTTAAATTATGTCATTAACAAGAATATTACAAAAAACCCTTACTGAAAAAAATACTTCTTTAATTTTTGTAGCAAATGGAGATGCTCCGATAGATGAAATTTGGTATTCTCTTACAGATAAAGGAAGACTTCCTTCAAAAGAGATTCAAGTAGATTATAATGCGGTGAGGGGGTATCTTGATGAAAAAGGAATCACATATTCTAATCAAGGAGAAACTTCTATTGATTGGGTTTTAAAATTAAAAAAACATGAAGATATTGTAGATCTTATGCAATTTCTTGCCAAAGTAAATGGCTACGCCGCCCTCGAAGCAAGAACTCATAGTGATAAAGATGACGAGAAGATAAAGGAATTTAAGAACCAACTAGTAACATATGCTTCAAAATATAGAGACTCTAAAAAATAAAAAGAAGGAGACTAAGTCAAGACAGGAATTCTTTCAAAAGTTGCTTCTTTTAAGAAAATAAAAAGAAGGCGACTAAAGCGGCAAAGTAAGAACCTAAGTTCGCTTCGACCGATTCTTTCACCTTCTTTTCTATTATATTAAGAGCTTCAAATTATTTAAGCTTTTTGAATTCAAAAACTATAAAAGACGAGGTTTATTCTTTATTTTTATGGAGAAAACAATTCAGGAGCTTCAAGAAAAGTATGATTTAGAGCTGAAAAGAGTTGTGTCTGAAATTAAAAAAGCAAAAGCAAAACTTATTTTATTGCAATTTCCTGATGGTTTAAAACCTTATGCAACTGCTGTAGTGGATTATTTGGAGAACGAAACTAATGCTGAATTTTTAATCTGGCTTGGAACTTGCTTTGGAGCCTGTGATACCCCTTTAGAAGTTGAAAAACTTAAACCAAGAGTAGACTTGATTATTCAATTTGGGCATAATGAAATGATGCCTTCTTATTTAGAATAATTCTTAATCTTTTTTATAACTTTATAGTCGTCAAGATGATTTATATACTTCATTATATATATTAAAGTATAAGCTGGCTAGGATAAATCAGTTGTCCTGAAAAGGATGTTGCTGTTTCCGCCTCTGTCAAGTGTTCGGCTATTAATATGAAGACTGGACTATAACTCTTCATACGAAATCTGCACTTGTTAAGCGAGGTTACAGAACGAAGAAGATAACCTTTAAAATAAACTGATAGGTTAAGATTGACATCGGTAATTATTTGAGGAACTTTCTTCACTGAGTCCAGATGTCGGCTTTATACTTGATGAGAATGAAAATAAAAAAAAGCACGAAGAAGGCAAGGAAATCTTCTGTGAAAAAGAAAAAATGCAGAAAACATTGCAGAGGAGCTAGCAATAAAAGCAAGAATTCTAAAGTTAAAAAATTAATCAAACTTTCAAAAGCGGGAAAAAGAAAGAAATCAAAAAACAAAAAAACAAAAAAATAGTATTTCTGAAATTGTTATTTTAGCCAGTGATATATTCTTTTAAAGCAATTTTTATTCTTTTTTGCTTATGATTAAAGAAGATGATGCAACTTTGGGAGATTTGTTTTCTTATGTTGGAGATGATAGAATAATACTTAGGATTGGAGCAGAACATTTTGTTAGGGAAGAGGATTTTTCTTCTGAAGAGGAAGTTCAAATATTTCGAAGAGAATCTAAACCTGGGATTGATGCTGGGATGATAAATAAGAGATGGCTTCCTTTTGAAGAAATGTTTCATTATTCATTAACAGCAGATGGGGAAAAATATTACAGATATAAAAGTTTACAACCAGCCGAGAAGCAAAGCCAATCCAACAGAGAACAATAAAATTCCGGCAATTAAATGAAATATCTTAACATTTTTTTCTTTCCAATTAGCTACACTTTCTGCTGTTGTGAATCCTTTGTAAATTATGAATGTAATGATTATTAATGGAAGCACAATTATGAAATTAAAATATAACAGCCAAGGAAGAGCTCCGATTAATCCCAATTGTGCGAGAGATTCTGTTGCTATAAGAAGCGGGGTCATTGTGCATGGGCTAAGAAAAAGTGTTATTATAAACCCTGTAATAAACGCTCCGAATGGGGAAGTTATTTTTTGAATAATTCTTTTTGCTTTTGGGCGCATCCAGAGGGGCATTTCTGTTGCAAAACTTCCTTTCTTATAAAAGAAAAAATCCTTAATTTGCAATCCTCCAATTACCATAGATAAAATTGCAAAAGCATCCCTCACATAAATTGCTCCTTCTCTTAGGAAACCAGTAAAGGTTTGAAATAGTTGAACTAAAACTATTCCATAAAATAAATATCCAATATAAACTGCAAAGGTAAAAGCAAGTCCAGCAAATAGGACTTTTCTTTTCTTTTCTTGACTTTGTGTTAAAATTGTAACAAGAACTAATACCAGCATTGCTATTTGGCACGGATTAACTGAATTCACAAATGCTAACATTGTTATTCTTCCGAAATCTAATAATTCTGAAACCATCTTAACATCCTGTTAAATTTTGGAGAGTTCCAATTGATTGGGCTCCAATATATTTTTCTCCTTTTATTATCCAAGTGGGAGTTCTTTGTATATCTGTGCATTTATCTCTTTCAAACCAGCAATCCACTTTGGTTAAATATTGGTAGCTTTTTCCAAATAAGTTCTCTTGTGTTTTGCAAGCATCACATCCTAATTGAATATATAACATTGAATTTTTCCCAATACACTTTGCGATTTCATCTGGAGTTTCATTTTTTTTATTATTTATTATAAAGAAAGCAAGGCTCACAATAGCAATAATGACTATGGGAGTTATCCAACTCTTTTTGAACTTCATAGATAAATTATAGAAATAAATGTTTTAAAGCTTTTGGAGAAACTAGTTAGAATTAGTAGTCTTCAATCTCTTCTTCTGGCTTGAACTTCTTTTGAGTTGTTTTCTTTTCACTTGGTTCAGGACTTGAACCTGATGAGATTAAATCATTTGGAGAAATTGAATTAATCATTTCTTTAAATTTAGGGAAATTTTCTGCAGGAATTCTTAATCCTTTCTTTGTAGGACCAGTATATTTGTCGCTTGTGGCAAATTCCCTTATATCAACACCAACTTTTCCGTTGTATTCTCTTATTCCAATAACAATATCTGTTACTGTTCCTTGAAATTCCCCTTTCTTTATTTTTCCAATATCTTTTTCTGTCATTATAAAGATTTGATGAAAGAGTTATTTAAATGTTTTTGTGTTGGATAAATTGTTTATTCAGCTATATCCTGAAGTATAATTAAGGTTAAAAATGCCCAATGCCTATAATTTATATGTCACAAGATTGCCCTAAATGTCATGGAACAGGTGTTGTAAGAGAAAAGGATGGAAGTGTTCATACTTGCTGGGATTGTTTGCAAAAAGGAGATTTAGATGTTCATTCAGATAAAGTTTCAGATTCTAAGATTAGGATTTAATAAGAATTAAATTTTTACTTAATTATTGATTCTACTTTTTCAATCATCTCTTTTATTATTTGTTCTTTTGAATTATAAATGTTAAATCTTGTTATTTCTGGAACTTTGCTGTCATATTTTTTACATGCTTCTTTGTAAAGGTTGTCTATCCAATTAGTTGCATATCGACGATTAACCATTAATTGATAATTTACATTTTTTTCGTGGTCATCGAGAATTCTTCCTCCTGCTCTTTGAGATTTTAACTCCGAATAATCTTCTGGTTTCCAATCTTCTGGGCCAACTACTAGAAAAATATGTGTCGGGGGATTTCCGAATGCAACTTGATGTCCTGGCAGAGAAAGATATTGCTGTCTTGAAATTCCTTCAGGTAAATTTTCTTTGTCTTGAATTTGATAACACGCAGATTCTTCACTTCTGCTTCTAATTATTATTTTTCCCTGTTCTCTTAAAATTTTTCTAAATCTAAAAAATTCTTCTGAGCGGTAGGCTTGATGAGCAAGAGCTGCTGCAATAGGATTCATTTTACTTCCGAATTGAGAACGATATAATTCAAATCCGCGAACCGTTTGTCCTGCACCTCTTCTTGTAGGTTCTTCCATCATCCAAATGTCTGCAGAATTTGGGTCTATGTATTCACTTATTTCATTGTGAGCCATAGAGGAAATTTTAAAATCAGTTAATCTCATCAAATCGTCTAATTTTTTTGTTGCTCTTCTAATTCTTTCTTTAGTAATCGTATCATCTTTTAAAAATCCTCCAAAACCAACGTATTCTTTGTTAAATTCTTTCATTGCTTCACTATGGAACATAGCCTCTCTTTCACTTCCTCTTATATCTCTTATTTTGTAATTCTTTAATGAAAAATAATCTGCTATTCCAAAAAGTTGTGTTGTTGTACCACTAAAATCACAACCAGAAATTACTAAGTCAAGATATTTTCCTCTTTCCATCTTTATTTTTGTTGCCTTGATTTTTTAAAAGAAAATATCATTGAAAATATATATTGTAGTATAATCTTTATTTAAAAGTACGAGAAGAATAATTGTGTTATGAACGAGGGAAGTATAACAAAGAGGATAACTGTTCCAGAAGCAGAAGAAATTTTAGGACATGAATATCCTGTTCTTGACCATGGATTTGTTAGATTAGTTGATTATATGGGGGGAGATCCAGCAATTGTCCAAGCAGCAAGAGTATCTTATGGAGATGGAACAAAAAAAGTTAGTGAAGATAGGGGGCTTATAAGAACTTTGATGAGGGATGAACATACTAGCCCCTTTGAGATGGTTGAATCAAAATGGCATTGTAAAATGCCTCTTTTTGTTGCGCGCCAATGGATAAGACACCGAACTGCAAGTGTTAATGAAATCTCTGGGAGATATTCTGTTATGAGAGATGAATTTTATATTCCTGAAGCAGAACAAGTTAATCTGCAAAGTGAGGATAATAAACAAGGAAGAAGTGATCAATCTTTCTCTCCAGAAGAAACAAAACTAATTTTATTCGGATTTGATGATGAGCAAAAAGGAGCATATAAGAGATATATAGAAAGAATTGATAAAGGAATGGCAAGAGAACTTGCAAGAATGAATTTGCCTCTTTCATTATACACAGAATGGTATTGGAAAATTGATTCACATAATCTATTTCACTTTTTAAAATTAAGAATGGATAAACACGCTCAATATGAAATAAGACAATATGCAAATGTTATAGCAACTCTCACACAAAGAATTGCTCCTCTTGCTTGGAAAGCATTTGAGGATTATAATCTTAACTCGATTAGACTTAGTGTGCCAGAAATGGAAGCAATTAAAGCCAATATAAAATTAACTGTTCCTGAAAATATGAATATGAAAGGGCTAACAGAAAGAGAACAAATTGGACTTTTAGAAAAGTTAAGAAAAATTACTGGAAATTAATCTTTCATTTCTATCTTGATATTTACGTTTTTTGGAATATACATTTTCATAATACTATGAAGTATTTTTTCATTTGCTGGAAGGTCAATTAACCTTTTGTGGATTCTCATTTCAAATCTGTCAAATGTTGCTGTTCCATTTCCACATGGAGATTTTCTTGTTGTTATTTTAAGCTTTTTTGTAGGCAAAGGAACAGGACCTGAAATAGCAATTCCTGACTTTTTAGCAATATCTTTGATAGATTCACAAATAGCATTAAGGCTTTCTATTTCTGTGCTATTAAGTTTTATTCTTACCTTTGTCATAGGATAAAAATTAGAAGATAGTTTAAAAACCTTTTTGTGACAATTTATTCAGGAAACTTTATATATAACTTGTGCCTTTTTTCCCATATGATAGACATCAAATTGATAACAAATTCCAGGAAAGAATTAAATCAACTTGGGAGAATAAGATGATAGACATCAAATTGATTAGGGAAAATTCCGCATTAATAAAGACTAACTGCAGAAATCGACAGTATGAGCCAAAATTTGTTGATGAAATTGTTGAGTTAGATAAAAAATGGAGAGCACTTAAAGCAGAAGATGATTCTTTGAGAGGAGAAAGGAACAAGGTTTCAGAGTCAGTTAACCAAGCCAAGAAAGCTAAAGATGAAAAAAAAGCAAAAAGGCTTATAGAAGAAGCAAAAAAAATTGCAGAGAAAATAACCAAAAATGAAGTTAAAGAAAATGAATTAAAACATAATATAGATGTTTTGGTTTCTATGCTTCCAAATATTCAACATAAAGATAATCCAATTGGGGGGGTTGAAAAAAATAAAGAGATTCATAAAGTTGGAAAGATATCTAAAGGAATATACAAATCTCATTTAGAACTTGGAGAAAAATTGGGGATGATTGATATGAAAAGAGCAGTAAAAGTTGCTGGTGCTGGTTTTTATATTTTAACAGGAGAATTAGCAAAGCTTCAGAGAGCATTAATTCAATATATGCTTGATTTCCATGTTAAAAATGGGTTTACAGAAATTAATCCTCCTCAATTAGTTAATAGGAATTCTGTTTTTGGTACAGGCAATTTGCCTAAGTTTGAAGACCAATTGTACAAAACAAATGATGACTTAATTTTAGTCCCAACTGCAGAAGTAGTTGTTACAAATATATTTTCCGGCGAAATTTTAAATGAAAAAGACCTTCCGAAAAAATATTGTGCATTCACACAATGCTACAGAACAGAAGTAGGAAGAAAAACAGGAGAAGAGGGATTGTTTAGACTGCATGAATTTGAAAAAGTTGAAATGGTATATTTTTGCAAACAAGAAGACTCTTGGAAATTGCTAGAAGAAATGACTTCTTATGCAGAAGAAATATTAAAAGAACTTGGAGTACCTTTTAGGAGACTTTTATTAGCTACAGCAGATGCAGGGTTTTCTTCAGCTAAAACTTATGATTTGGAAGTTTGGAGTCCTGCATTAAATAGATGGCTGGAAACTTCTTCATGTTCAAATTGCACTGACTTCCAAGCAAGAAGAATGAACACAAGATACCAAGGAAAAGACGGATTAAAATTAGTTCATACTTTAAACGGCTCTGGACTTGCCCTTCCAAGATTAATGATTTCAATTATGGAAAATTATCAGAATGCAGACGGAACAATTAATATTCCAAAAGTTCTTCAACCTTATATGTTAGGGAAAAAAGTAATTGGTCAGAAGATAGAGGAAAAAAAGAAGTAATTATATTTTTAATCGTTTAATAGTTTTAAGATCATATAAATTTAAAAGTATTACTGAAAGAGTTTCTTCTTTATCGTGGTTGCCTGGAGAGAGACATAAAGTTTTCCCTATCTTGTCATAAAATTTTCCAGAAATATCTACAGTTTCATGAATATGTCCATGTAATGTAACATAAGGTTGATATTGTTCAATAAAGTCTCTAACTGCAAAACTGCCAATATGTCCATTTGAAAGTTGATCAAGATTTGTGTCTCTTGGGGGAGCATGTATAACATAAATTGTTTTCATAGGATGAAGAGTGAATATCTTTTTTGCTAAGTCTTTTTGGATTGAATCTTTACTTTCTATTTTAGAATTAAATTCAAATTTTGAGAAAATTCCATTTGCTGTTTTAATCCCCCTGAAAATACTATCTTTCTTTTGTAGTTCATATCCCCCTTTAATTTTTTGATTGATTAAAGATAAGTCAAATTTTTCCCAATCCTTTAATCTAAATGGGGTAATTGGAACATAAGGATAACCAACAATGTCAAAATCTTCTGAAAGTTTTAATCTTCTATCTTGTATTACTTTATAGAGCAAGGGGTCATTTTCTTCTAATAAGGGTAAATTTGTTTTGCAGTCATCATTTCCCATCATTAAGAATAAATTAGCTTTGGGGAGTTGTTGTTTTAACGGAAGTATAAGTTTTGGTAAGATTTTTCTAATAAAATCTCTTTGCGTTTCTACTAAAATAGGGGTTTTGGGGGTAATGTCTCCTCCAATAATTACTGAATCTACAGAGTTTTTTATTGCAAAGTCAATGAGTTTTTTATACTGTCCTTCATTGCCATGCAAATCTGCCGTATACAAAATTGAATGTTTTTTCATTTAATTTTTATCTTAAAGATACTATTTAAAGTTTTAAATTAAGTGTAGTAATAAAAAAGAAGAATTGCTTTAGGATTGTTTCTTTGACTGGTTATAATTATTAATTAAATTTTTCCTTACCTAAATAAAAACTCTTTTAAAGTAAAATAACTTGTATATTTCAATATATAGATTAATTAGTCAATGAAAGGAGGTGTGTTAAAATGTTTAAAAAATGTAAATGTAATAAGCCAGCTTTAGTTGTAGGATTATTTGTTGCAGCTATGCACGCATTTTGGTCTTTATCGGTTGCATTGGGGATTGGACAAATGTATTTGAATTGGATTTTTCCATTGCACTTCTTGGATAACTTGTATACTGTGAATGCTTTTAATCTGCTTACTTCTTTGCTGTTAGTAGTAGTTGCATTTGTTACTAGTTATGTTGCAACTTTATTGTTTGTATGGCTTTGGAAGGTAGTTAAAGTAAAGAAATAAAGAAAACCCCTGTTTTTCTTTATCAATCTATCCTCTGAATTTGGGTCACGCCTGATAAGAAATATATTTTTTTTATTTTTTATTTTTCTCTTTCTTTTTATTTTTCCTTTTTTACTATTAGTAATCTTTAAAAACGATTTTATACTCTAAAATTTAGTGTTATGCAATAAATTTGCCCATGTGGTCTAACGGCTATGACATGTCCCTGTCACGGACATAACCCGAGTCCGACTCTCGGCGTGGGCGTTCTTATAAAGTGTATAAAAGAGTGGGACGCGAGGTTCTATAGAAAGAGTTAAAATTAGACAATTCTTGAGAAATTTATGGATTTAGACGATTTAAAATTCTTTAACGAGGGAAAGCAGATTTCTGATGTTTTAGATGAATTTGGAGAAGTATATGGATCAAAATTATTTGACGAATTACTTGAACAAGGGTTAATAGAAGAAGCTCCTTATGGTGAAACTTATTTTCTTACGGGGGCAGGTCAGAGGAAAATTGGGAAAAAAATTGAAAATGAAAGAGGAGCATTAAAAATATTTTTGAGCTATTCTTCATTAGATTATGAACAAGCTAAAAATTTAAAAGAATTCTTGGAAGCGTTTGGGATGGATGTTTTTTTGGCCCATACTTCAATTGAGCCATCAAAGACATGGGAAGAAGAAATCTATAAATCTCTAAAAGAATGTGATGTTTTTATTCCCCTGTTAACTAACAATTTCAAAAATTCAAAATGGACAGACCAAGAATGTGGGATAGCTTATAATGAAGGAAAAAAAATAATTCCATTGATGATAGATTTAACTCCTTACGGATTTCTTGGGAAATTTCAAGCTTTAAGATTGGATACTTCAAAATGGACTTGGAGAGATAAGGATGATCGAGTAAAATTAATTGATTTTATTAATACTGAATTTCTTTCAAGAATGAGAGAATCTATTTTAAACTCACTAGAAAAAACAACATCTTGGATAATTGGTAAAACAAAAATACGTTTATTTAAATTTTACGAGCCTTTTTCCATGGAAGAAGCAAATAAAATAATTGAAGCAAGTGCATCTAATAATCAACTTTATGATGCAGAAGGAGCTAAAGAATATCTATCAACTTTAATTAGAAAATATAAAATTAATTCAGAATCTGCAGAAAGTATTCTAAATCTAATTAAAGAAAGGGAAGCAAGAGAGATATTGGGAGGAAAAACTAATGCTGGACAACCCGTTTTATATGGAACTCCCGAAGAAAAACTGAAACAACTTGAAGGATATGGTGGTGAAACGATAGAAGAAATAAGAGAAGAATTAAAAAAAGAAATTGAAAAAGAAAAAAAGTTCTCTCTTGTGAAAGGAACAAAAGATGGATTATAAAGGATTATAAGAAAAGATCTTTCAACCTTCTAATATTTAAATAAAAGAGTATTAAATTTTGCATGGTTAAAAATAAATTAAATAATACTATGAAAATACCAAACAAATTATGGAATAGATTGAATGAAGTAATGCAAGAAGTTACTGTTGGTACATGGGATAATGTTATTTTAGCTTTAATTTTATTTGTGGGAGCAGTATGTATTTCAATTCTTTTGACTGGTTTTACTAATCCTTCGATATCTCCCAATTTTATATTATGGGTTTTAGTTGCATTTATGGTTATTCTCTTCTTTACTCAAACTGTTTTAGTGTTCTTAGATTCTATTTTTTTTAAAGAAAGTAGATTTACAAACAAATCTAAATTTATTGCTTTACTCCTTTCTTTAGTGCTCTTTTTGATATTGGTAATAGTACTTCCTTTTTTGTTATTAAAAATTATTCCTTACGATTCTTTTAATAAATGGTATATCTCTTTTCCATTAATTGTTGTTGTTTATGGAATTCCAATTTTTGCTTTTTTTTGCTTTTATTCCAAAACAAAAAGATTTTTTTTAAGGAATTGCCCCAATCTAATTTTAGGAGGAATACTAAAAATTAAAGATAGGCAAAGAAAAGAAGAGGTACTCAAACATTGGAAAATTACTTTGCCAGAATTAAAGAAATTAGCAAAAGATTATTGAAAACATAAACTTTTATATAACTCAAATAACAGCTTTTTGCATGGACCAACAATTATTTGTATTCACCGCAGGTAGTTTACAAGCATATCAACATTACATAGACACAATTGAAGAAGGTTTTGACCTGGATAAAATAAAGGAATTCTTAACCGAAAAACAAATCGAGGCTTTGAAAGCAATTTATGGTCAGGAGAAAATAAGAGCTTGGGGAGCAGTTCCAGGATCTCAAAATTTTCGTAACTGGGAAAAGATGCAAATTGGAGACCGAATTCTTATTTATAGAAAAGGGAATTATGAATACTATGCAACTGTTTCTTTTAAGATTCACAATTCAGAAATTGCAAAGAAACTTTGGAAAACAAATGAATATACTGACCACGAAGAAACTTGGGAATATATTTACTTCTTAGAAGACTTAACGGAAATTTCAGTTCCTGTTCAAGAGTTTAATAAAATGGTTGGTTATCAAGAGAATTATTTCCCTCAAGGATTCGGATCAGTAAGT
>Ga0172379_10006165_pt1 | contig 16241 bp, 8 predicted proteins | sample GrowelOW334metaG_FD_119756 | JGI IMG/M metagenome (GOLD analysis project Ga0172379, IMG submission 119756) | Groundwater microbial communities from an aquifer near a municipal landfill in Southern Ontario, Canada - Groundwater well OW334 metaG | ecosystem: Environmental > Aquatic > Deep... | reverse complement strand
CTCTTCCACTAGTGAAGCGAGCTTTGCGTCCTCTCGACGGGTCAAAACCACTAATTCTCCTCGTAAACTCCCTATTTTATCGTCCAAATAGTCTTTTGTGACCATTCGCTGCTCAATACTTTCAAACCTCTCGTCCATATGGGTAGCGAGGGCTTGTACAACTTCAAAAATCTCGGAATTTGTTACTTCTTTTTGGGACATAGAAATGGATGAATGAGTTCACCCCCTTGTTGCTCATACTATAAGCCCACCCAAAGAACTGAGCAAGTTGGTGCATTTTAAAATTTGACATTCCAACATAATGTGTTCTAATAACTTGACATTTTTTACTTCTTGACCCAAGGTATACCCACGCTTTACAGAGTTTTCCTGGAGGGGTAAACTCCGATTAAATTAGTGATAGTTGAAAGCAGAATAGTACTGGTAGAGAGATTGACGGATTGGAGAGACTGCGCTATAAATTTAAGCTTTTACATCAAGGAATACCTCCACATGGGAAATTGCTGGACCGTGAGCAAAGCACGTAAGGAAAAACCATCAAATTTGGCTAATATTAGCCATTTTTTTGTTTCAAATATCAATTGCCATTACCAGGCACCCTCAAAATTTCGCATTTTTTTACTTTCTTAACCGTCATCTATATGGCGAATTTCATAAAACCGAAGGTCCTCAAACGCCGAGTTTGGAAGACCTTGAACGTTCTCTCCACCCTGGCCATCGTGGTCAACACGGGCATGGTGGGTGTTTTACTGCAGCCAGGTGCTGCGAAAGCTGCCACTCCTCCTCCATCAGCAGACCTAGACCAATGCGCAAATGGTGGAGTTAACGATCCTGCAGCGCCTTGCGATGGCAGTGCTTGGCAAAATGGGAACCTTAACCAAAACCAGGCTCACTACTTCGAAGGTGATTCTGTCGCCTACCGCATGCGTTTTGGCAACCTGGATACCAGCACAAGTCATACGGTCACCATTGGTTGGGACACTACGAAAAGTGGGAAGCACGCGATTGATTACTTAACCTCATTCAATCGTACAGAGACCACTGCGAACCCGTGCTCTGGAGTCTCGGGCTGTGGTTCGCCTTCAACTTTCTCAATCCCAGTTGATCCGAATGTAACCGGGGGTGGCGTTACGCCTGTTGCTGGGAATTTTACCCTGTACAACGGAGCAATAACTGCAACCTCAGCGTATACCCTGGTAGACCCATACACGGGCGATAGCGAGACTCGAATTACTCTTACGTTTACCACTACTGTCGCAAACCCAGTGCTCGCTTGGGGTGGACACATTGCTACTCGCACCGACTGGGGTTTGAACAATTCTGCAATATCAATTTCGGGTTCACCGTACCACATGCGTTTACGCGATATAGATAGCAAGGGTGGTAATCAAGATCGTTCGCTCTCCGCAGAAGCGGTCATCTACCCAGGTTCGGTAACTATCGTGAAGCAAGCCACGCCAGAAGGCGCCACGAGCTTCCCGTTCACTGCAAGCCCAACACCCTTGGCAGATTTTGCCTTGGTCGATGATGGCACAACGGCAAATACAAAAGTATTTTCCGGTATTACAGATTTCAAGACCTACACTGTTACCGAAGCAACACCTGCTGGTTGGTCATTGGTAAACGCCGTCTGCTCGGTGACGAGCGCGAATGGTGGCTCGCAAACCGTGAACGGTGCTACCGCAACCATAGACCTTAAGGAAGGTGAGAACGTTACCTGCACCTACGGGAACTCCGCCGATATGGGCTCTATCACCATCATCAAAGATGTGGTGAACGCACTGGATGCGAACGACCCAACGACATTCAACTTCGCGCTCAGTGGCACAGCAGCAGACACATTCAGCCTGGGCGATAACGGCCAGAAAGCGTACGCCAGCACCGCGACTGGTTACTACAAGGTCAGCGAGACCCGCAACACCAACTACAAAACGGTAATGGTGTGCACGAGTTCGATGGGGAGCTTTGCCCCTGGGTACGACTACCTTGCGCTTGAATCGTACGCAGACTTCACCCTCCGCAACGGTGAAAATGTAACCTGTACGTTCACCAATACGTTTAAGGTCGGCACTCTAAAAGTTCACAAAGCCCTTGATGTGGTAGGTGATGGTTCGTACGCCATTGACGACACCTTGGCGAATACCCTCGGCTTCCGCTGGGGCTTTACTGGCGATCCGATTGACCGTCTTATGCATGAAATCGTTTCTCCTGTTGCCAGCGGCACACACAGCGTCACCGAGAACGACGGTACAGTGCCTGGGTACCACTTCACTGGCTGGTACACCATGAACAGTAATGGTGAAAGCCAGTTCAGCTGTGCCAAGCCCGAAGGCACAACACTTCCAGCGACTGTTACTGTCCCGGAAGGCGACACTATTCAGTTGGTCTTCTGTAACGCAAAAGACACTGGCTCACTGACCGTCATCAAGCACGTCGTCGGTTCAAACGAACCAGCATCCAGCTGGACGATGGACGTTACTGGCCCAACGCCGCTCTCCTTCGCCGGCCAGGACACACCTGGGGTTACGAACACCGTCTTCGCGGGTACGTACACGGTCACGGAATCGGGACCAACTGGTTACACCCTCACCTACTCTGGAGCTTGCGATGCCCAAGGTACGCTAACCATCGCGAACGGCGAGCACAAGACCTGCACGCTCACCAACACCCGTGATACGGGCACATTAATTGTGCACAAGAACGTGCTCAACCCAGACGGCCAAGAAGTTGCTGACACCCACGCCTTCAGCGTACTGCTCAATGGCGGAAGCCAGAAAACGATTGCCGAGGGTACGGATGCAACGTACAGCAATCTGCCGACGGGTACCTACACCATCGTCGAGAATGCCGATGGCAACTACGACTTCGTGAGCTACAGCGCAGATAGCGATGCGAATACTGCCGGAGCGCAGGTTACCGTCAGCAAGGGTCAAACAACCGAGCTCACGGTGACGAATATGCAGAAGAAAGCCACGATTACCATTTACAAAGATGTTCGTGACTACCAGGGCAACAACGTTGATGACACGACCAACTTCGATGTGAACACCTTCACCATCGCAGAAGGCGATCCAGAAGTACTGAGCGTGAATCCTGGAACGTACACGTTCACCGAAGCTGCGCACGCAAACTACACCATCCACTCCACGAACCCGAAAGATCTCACCGTCGCCAGCAATGGTTCTACCTCGTACACCTTCGTCAACTGGCAGAAGACCGGCTCCATCTCGGGCATGAAGTTCGAGGATGTGAACGGCAATGGCCAGAAAGATCCAGGCGAACCTGGATTGAAAGACTGGAACATCTGCTACGGTGACTACGGCGCGACGGTCGCCGCACCGACCTGCGTGCTCACAGATGTGAACGGCAACTACACGTTCGGCAACGTGCCAGCAGGTACCTACGACATTTGGGAAGTGTGGCAGACCAATTGGAAGCAAACCATGCCGAACGGCATGTACGCTGATACTGTCGTTGCAGTGAACCAAACGCTCACTGGCTACGACTTCGGCAACTTTGAGCTCGGCCGCATCTGGGGCTACAAGCTGGACACGCTCGGCAACAAGCTTGCGGGCTGGGAAATCTGCTTGAACGGCACCTTCGCGTGCGACACCACAGACGCGAATGGCAAGTACGAATTCACTGGCCTCACTGCTGGCACCTACACTGTTGCCGAAACGCTGCAGCAAGGTTGGTGGGCTGTGACGCCTCTTATCGCTGGCTACATTGTGCCAGTGACGTCGGGTACCGATGAGCAGCGCGACTTCACCAACTTCCAGGGCATTGACCTCAAAGTCAAAAAGCTCATGGATGCCGATGGCAACACGCAGACCAGTGGCGACCAGACGCCGAAGAGCGGCTGGACCATTGAGCTGTGGAAGGACGGCACCTTGTTCGACACGCAGGTAACGGATGTGAACGGCTCCTACACCTGGACGAACCTTGGGCCAGCTGACTACATCGTGAAAGAAGTCTTCGATGCAAGCGTGTACCAAGCCCTCACCCCAACGCAGTTCGCGTTCACAGCGGTGAGCGGGCAGGATAAGGAGTACACCTTCATCAACTTCAAGACGCCGAAGCTCACAGTCATCAAACACGTCATCAACGACAACGGTGGCACGGCATCAGCCGATGACTTCACCATGACTGTTGGTGGAAACAACGTCTCGGACAACAGCTTCCCAGGTGATGAGAACGGTACAACCGTTACCCTCAACGCCGGTGCGTACAGCGTGGACGAGCTCCTCTTCCCGGGCTACGCCAAGACACTCGGTGCAAACTGCACGGGCACAGTACAAAGTGGTGACGAAGTGACCTGCACCATCACCAACGATGATATCGCGCCATCTTTGACCCTGAACAAAATCGTCGTAAAAAATAACGGTGGAACTGCCGTAGAGTCGGACTGGACGCTGACCGCGGACGGCAACGCAGCAGGAACCCTGTCTGGGCCTGGTGCTGCTGGTAATACGGACGTTGTCAGCGGTGCAAAATTCAAGGCAGGAACGTACGCCTTGTCCGAATCCACTGGTCCGAGTGGGTACGCTGCCTCGGCTTGGTCTTGCGTGAAGAACAATGGCCAACCTGTCACCGGCTCGTCCATTACTTTGGACTTGGCGGATACGGCAACATGCACCATCACCAATGATGACGTAACTGCTCACCTGAAATTAGTGAAGGTCGTTACGAAAGATAACGGCGGTACAGCAGTACCAGCAAACTGGATGCTACGCGCAAATGGCCCAACGCCATTCCAAGGCGCAGGTACTGTAGAAACCAATGTCGATGCTGGAACATACACCTTGTCGGAATTCGGCGGTCCTACTGGCTACATCGCGTCGAACTGGGTGTGTGATAACGGTACGCTCAACGGGAGCGACCTCACCCTGGCGCTCAACCAGTCAGCAACCTGCACCATCACCAACGACGACATTCAGCCGAAGCTCACGGTTACCAAGATCGTCATCAACGATAACGGTGGTACAGCAGTTGTTGCAGACTTCCCACTTTTCGTGAACGCAACTGGCGTAACGAGCGGCGTACAGAACGGTTTCAACGCTGGCGCATACACTGTCTCCGAGACGAACAAGACTGGCTACACCGCAACGATCACTGGTGACTGTGCGGCAAATGGAGCAATCACCTTGCAAGTTGGCGATGTAAAGTCCTGCACCATAACGAACAATGACATTCAGCCGAAATTGACGGTAACCAAGGTGGTTATCAACGATAACGGTGGCACAGCAGTCGTCGCAGACTTCCCGCTCTTCGTAGACCAAACAGGTGTGGTGAGCGGCGTACAGAACGGCTTCAATGCTGCGAGCTACGTCGTGAGCGAGACCAACCTCACGGGCTACACTGCGAGCATCACGGGCGACTGTGACAAAGATGGCAACATCACCCTCCTCGCCGGTGACGTGAAGTCCTGCACCATCACGAACAATGATGTAGCGCCGAAGTTGAAGCTCATCAAGTCCGTGGTGAACGACAACGGCGGAACAAAGGTTATCGCAGACTTCCCGCTCTTCGTTAATGGTAACGGCGTGACGAGCGGCCAGTGGAATACGCTCACTGCCGGTGTGCAGTACACAGCTACCGAAACCACAGACCCGGGCTACCAAGCCTCGGTGTGGGGCGGCGACTGTGCAGCCAATGGCACCATCACGCTTGGCGTGGGTGACGCAAAAGTTTGTACCATCACCAACAATGACATCCAGCCAAAACTCACCGTGACGAAAGTCGTGGTGAACGACAATGGCGGGACAGCGGTCGTTGCAGACTTCCCACTCTTCGTGGACCAAACTGGCGTAACGAGTGGTGTGCAAAACGGTTTCAATGCGAATGACTACGTGGTGAGTGAGACAAACCTGACAGGTTACAGCGCTGTAATAAGTGGCGACTGTGATGCCAATGGCAATGTTTCGCTCAGCGTAGGCGATGTGAAGTCCTGCACCATCACCAACAATGATATCCAGCCAAAACTGACGGTAACCAAGGTGGTTATCAACGATAACGGCGGGACTGCAGTCGTTGCAGACTTCCCACTCTTCGTGGATCAGACGAGCGTGTCGAGCGGTGTCCAGAATGGCTTCAATGCCGATGACTACGTAGTGAGTGAAACGAATCTCACTGGCTACGAAGCGAGCATCACTGGTGACTGCGACAAAGATGGCAAAATCACACTCCACGCTGGAGATGTGAAGTCCTGCACCATCACGAACAATGATATCCCAGGCCGCGTCGTTGGATTCAAGTACGAGGACGTCAACCGTAACGGCATCCAAGATTCGGGTGAAAATCCACTTGGTGGATGGACGTTCTACCTTCGTGCCGACAGTGCAACGGGCGAAATTAAGTACACCTCAACCCTATCAGATGCCACCACCGGCTACTTCGAGTTCACAGGCGTAAACATGGGTACGTACTACCTCACGGAAGCACTCCCTGCAAAGTGGGACCAGATTACGCCGAGTGCCGGATTCTACCAGGTGGTTGTGACGCCAGGGTACGACAATGGCCGAATGGAAGCACCATTCATCTTCGGTAACGCTCCAGAAATTACATTGGGCATTGCGAAGTACAATGACCACGAGGTGGGTCACGGCGGCACTGGCGTTGCACAGACCACGGAAACCATCAATTACCACATTGACTGGAGCGTGGCTGGCAATTCCATTGCGCAGAACGTTATACTCACAGACATCATCCCGGCTCAGCTCAACCTGAACGTAGCGTCAATTAGCAACAGTGGTGTCTGGGACGCGGCAACGCGAACCATCACCTGGAACTACGGGACGCAGCAGCCAAATGCTTCAGGATTCGTCACGTACTCGGCGACAATCATAGTCCCGATTGCGAATGGCACAGCTGTCACGAACACGGCAAAAGTATCCGCAGACAATGCTGATCCGAAGTTCGCACAGGATACATCAACGTTCACCGTTGCCAGCGCTCCACAGCTGCAAATCACCAAGACGGTGAGTGCAACAATCGTAAACCCGGGCGACCCGGTGACCTACACCGTCAAGGTGAAGAACATTGGGACGGATACGGCAATCAACGCGGTCATGACCGACACGCTGCCAGCTGGATTCACCTTCGTGACCACCAGCCCAACCGCAGCGAGCATCGTCGGCCAGACCGGCACGTGGAACTTGGGCAACATGGCTGTGGGCGATGAGAAGACTATCACCTACACCGTCAACGTTGCGCCAGGGACTGCTGCCGGCTCGTACGACAACCTTGCCAAGGCAAAGGCGGACAACGCGTCAGAGGTGAGCACCAAGGTCACCGTTGAAGTCCGCGTACCCAAAGTGCTCGGCGATGAAACGGCGCCTGTACTGCAGCTCCGCAAGACGGTGAGCAAGTCGACCGTTGCGCCGGGTGACGTCATTACCTACACGGTGGAAATCAAGAACACCGGCAGCGGCAGCGCCATCAACGTCATCCTCACTGACCTCCTGCCTGCGGGCTTCACCTTCAAGGGCACTAGCCTGACTATGGAAGAGTGGAAACTCGGTGACATTGCGGTTGGTGAGACGAAGAAAGTCAGCTACCAGGTCACCGTTGGCAAGAGCGTCCCGAACGGCTCCTACGAGAACCTAGCAATTGCTCAAGCTGATAACCACGGCAAGGTGAACGCCAGCGTTCCCGTGAACGTCAAGCGCGGACGGGTACTCGCGGAAACCGTCGACACCGGCGCAAGCGTGACCGATCTCGGCATTGCTGGCATCGGGCTTGGTCTCATCATCCTGGGCTACGTCCTCACCCGCAAACGCGGAGAGGAACTGGCTTAATAGAATTTCATGACTGATCTGAATAACCCAGATCGTCCAACCGGGGGAATCAATTCCCCAACCTCGCCGCCCCGCCCACAAGCGGGGCGGCGGTGGCATCAGAAGGTGGGCCTGCCCGCCGGAGCGCGCTTTGCGCGGATGGCGGGCTTCCTTCTCATTGGCATTGGGATTGTCGTCCTCTCCTACCCGCTCTGGCCGATTATCAGGTACAAGGTTGCAGGACCAGTGAGTACACCTGAGGAGCCGGTCTTCCCGTACGAGAGCAACCTCATCGCCGCTGATGGCACCATTGCCGTGCCGACGACGGGCGAAGGTGGTATCCAAATTCTCACCAACGTACGGCAAGCGCTCAATGTACCGTTACCAACGACGAAACGCGTAAAGGCCAAAGTGACGAATCGAACCCGCCCGCCAGACAACCGTTTGGTCATTCCGAAGATCGGCGTGAACATACCCATCGTGGAAGGCCAGGAGAGTGACAGCGCGCTCTGGAAGGGTGCGTGGCGCATTCCAAATTCCTCAACGCCGAAGGTAGGCGGAAATACTGTCCTTTCGGCACACCGCTTCCGCTACCGGCCACCGTCGAACCTCACCTTGTACCTGCTGGATAAAGTGAAGCGCGGCGACACCATGATCGTGTACTGGCAGGGCAAGGAGTACGACTACCGCGTCTCGGAAACGAAAATTGTGCCACGAGAGAATACCGACATTGCCGAACCAACACTCGAAGACCAACTGACAGTCTTCACTTGCCACCCACTGTTCTCAACGAAGGAGCGTCTCGTGGTTGTTGGGGAACGCATTTAAAAATTACCACCCCGCTCCGTTGCTACGGGACTCCGGCCGCTTCCAATGGGTCGCGGCGCCTTCGGCCCCCTCCTCAATCGAGGAGGGGAGACAAATTCTTGCCATTCGACTCCCCTCCTTAACCAAGGAGGGGTGGCCGCAGGCCGGGGTGGTAACCCATGGTATACTTGACGTAGTGGTGAAATTGTGATACTATCTCTGGTCATATGAACACATCGTCAACCACGAAGAAGCCGCTGCACCAGCACATCGTGCACCATGCGAAGCACTGGTTCATCCCGCACGAAGGGAATGACCACAAGCCGCACGCCTTGCGGCCGAAAGCCTTGCGTACGTACGCGTACATCCTCATTACGGCAAAGGTACTGAGCGTCATTTTCCTATTCGCTGCTTTCCCAAACACTGCTGAATTTGCTGCCTACACCTCCAAGACAATTATTGAACTGACGAATGCCTCACGCCAGAAGGGCAACCTGGACAAACTCCGTGAGAACGCTCTGCTCGACCTTGCGGCGCAGCGGAAGGCAAAAGACATGCTTGCGCGGAACTACTTTGCCCACACCACGCCCGATGGCAAGCGCTTCTGGACATGGATTGACGGCACAGGCTACAACTACACACTTGCGGGAGAAAATCTCGCAATTGACTTCTCTACTCCTGAGTCTGCACATGCAGCACTCATGGCCAGCCCGACGCACAAAGAGAACATCATGAACAAACGCTACAAGGAAATTGGCGTTGCGGTTGTAACGGGGAAAATGGATGGCCAGGAGACGACAGTCCTGGTGGAAATGTTCGGTACGCAAGCTGCTACGAAGACAACAGTCGCGAAAGTCACGACGGTCAAACCGAAGACGACGACTCCACCGAAAGTCGCCATCAAACCCACACCCAAGCCGCAGGTGCAAGCTGAGGAAACACCTGCACCAACTGGCGCGCTTACGCAGCAGAGTACAGACACCATGACTATTCCGCCAAATTCCACCGTTGATGTGTGGGCGGAATTCCGCAATACTGGCGCGCAGACGTGGAAGAGTGGCGACGTCATGCTCGTGACCGCAGAGCCAACGAAGCATGATTCCTCGCTGCACCAGAGCAACTGGACGAGCGCGAGTGTCGTCGGTGCGCTGGCCGAAGACGTCGCGACCCGCAGCGTTGCCCGTTTTGAGTGGAAATTGCAAACCCAAACGACGACAGGGCTCATGACGGAACACTTCGTCCTAATAGACGCCAGCGGGAATGCTATGGCTGGGACAGGGCTCACTTTCGCAATTACCGTTGCCACACCAACAGCAGTGGCTACGACCGAACCAACGCCAACGCAAACAGACGTCGGGAATCCAATCCAATCGAACCTCCCAGAGACAACGACGATTGCGCCAACGACTATGCCAGCGAAAGACTGGGTTACCCGAGCCTTGCAGTTTACCGACCGTTTCTACCTTGGCTTCCTGTTCTTCCTCATCTTGGCCTTAATGCTGAATATTTTCGTCAAAATCCGTATTCAGCATACACACATTATCGGGCAAACTGCCATCGTCATTCTGCTTGCAGCATCGGCAGTATTCCTTAAATTCCACTTCCTGGAAGACCTGGATAAGTTCGTGAAGGTGTTGGGGCAGTGGATTCTGTAAAGGAGCTGCTTACTTGTTGGTCCTTTGACCGGTAGCCAGGCGTTTGCTACACTTCTCCTACATTCAAAAGTCAGCAAACGCACATCGCACGTTCTCGGAGGGACGATCGTATGGGCATTTGAAAGCCCTTCACGATCTTGACACCGCCGCTCTTTCGTTATGCAATCACAAATTTCTATCCACACCTGACCGGTAACCGGTCTCCCCAAAAAGCCTACAAAATCTAGAGGGCTAGTAGCAATCAGAAATCATTCACGAAAATCGAACCCACCTGGTGGGTTATCCGGTTTTTGGAAGGATTTTTGCAGACTACTAGCCTTTTTCTATGCTTATGAAACGTCTCCTCGCTACTAGCCTCACTCTTGCCTCAATCCTCTTCTGGGTGGCCAACCCTTCGGTTCTGGCAGCTAACCCTGTTGTAAAGGCAATTACCCTAAGTCCTGGGACTGCCACGGTCCAAGCTGGGCAAAACCAGGCCTTTGGCCTCATTGCGACCTTGGATGACGGCACAACGGCGGATGTGAGCGAGCAAGCTGTCTGGAGCCTCAACGGGGGCGGGTTTACCGGCATCCCAGGCCAGCGGGGCACTTTTACAGCCATAAGCCAAGGCTCCTGGACACTTACGACCACCATTGCGGGTCTAAGTGCTACTGCGACCATTACCGTCACCCACGGGGCTCCAACCAGCCTGAACGTCTTACCGACATCTACAACCCTGACGGCTGATGGCTACCTGCCGCTACGAATGTACGGGATTGATGGGCAGGGTAATGGCTTCGACGTCAGTAAGGACGCCACCCTTTCAACGACTGACCCGAAGGGAACGGTGAACGCCGAAGGGTACACGCCATCCGTTGCCGGTACCTGGGTGGTAACTGCAACGCTCGGAGAGCTTACAGACAGTGTCCCCGTCACGATTACCCCGGGTATGCTAAAGGTACTGACTGTAACACCGGATGCGTTCACAATTGACCCAGGCGATACTGCAGCACTCACCGTGAACGGCACGGATGCGAAAGGAAATAGCCTCACGCCGAAGGCTACGGTGCGGGTGTCGAACCCCGACGTTGCTACGGTTGATGCGAATGGCAAAATTCTGGCCAAGAGCACGGGCCAAACGAACGTCATCGTCGAAGCTGATGGACTGACGACTGTTGTGCCATTCATTGTGCAAGGTGCGAGCACGCCAACGCTAACAGACGAAGTAGTTGCCGTAACGAAACCAGTGCCGACACCGACTGTCCGGGCCCCGAGGGTTGCCGCCGAAGAAGTCGACCGCACGCCAGATACGAGTAGCCAAAACGAAGCACTGCAGTCGACTGCTCCACAGGGTACTGACCAATGTAAGAACCCGGCACACCCGTGGGTCATTATCCTCATCATTCTGCATATCATTCTCTTGAGCGTGTACTTCACAGTCCTGCAACGAATGAAACGTTCACCGTGGTGGTGGTTGCCGCCGGTAGCGCTCTCTGCCGCGTTGCTCGGCATCTACGCAGGCACCTTCTGTGAAGAAACCTACCTCTGGTGGCCGTGGAGTATCATCGGCATTAGTGTCATCTTCCTGAGCGTGTACTACCAGAACTTGGAGCTGCCAGAACACAGGCCACCAGATCAGCCACCACCGAAAATGTAAACAGAAAACCCCCGCACAGACGCGGGGGTTTTTCTTTGCTGGATGCGTTACCGGAGAATGAGGAGGAGCGTGAGCACTGCCGCAGCACCGACCCGGTACCACGCGAACACGCCGAGCGTACGGTTTTGGATGAAGCGTAGGAAGAAGGCAATGACCACGTAGCCAACAATGGCTGAGGTGGCAATGCCAATGACAATCCCACCAAGCTCGCTCCTTGTGAGGTCGGCTTGCAAGAGTTCACCGAGCTTCAGCAAACCTGCAGCCGCAACGACCGGGAGAGAAACGAGGAAGGCAAACCGTGCCGCCATGCCACGCTCGAGTTTGGTCCCCAGGCCTGCCACAAGAGTGGCGCCAGACCGAGAGATGCCCGGAATGAGCGCTATGCACTGTGCCAGACCAACGATGAGCGCTCGACGGAGCGTCAGGGGCTGCTTCTGGGTTTGCTTGGCGTACCAGCGCTCTGCAACCCAGAAGCCAATAGCGCCAACGACGAGGGTGACAACAACAATCCAGGGGCTCCGTAGATTGGCCCCTATCCAATCCTCCAGCGCAAGCCCGACGAGGCCAGCGGGTAGAGAGCCAAGTATGACTGCCCAAGCCAAGCCCTGCTGTTCATTCGTCCGCACTTCCCACTTGCGCAGTGAGCCAAAGAAGCCCCGGACAATGCGAACCACATCCCGCCAGAAAAACACTAGGAGTGCAACCAACGTCCCCAGGTGCAGTGCGGCGTCAAAGCTGAGACTGTCAGCTAAATCGAACCCTAGGAAGTCATGGAAAACCAAGAGGTGACCAGAGCTAGAAACCGGGAGAAACTCCGTGAGCCCCTGCACGACGCCCAGAATGAAAGCGTGTATACTATACATAGCTATGCTGCAAGATTATAGCCTGATCATCATACCAATTCTCACTGCCGTTGGCACGCAGGTGCTGAAGCTCGGGTTTGACCACATCAAAGGTAACCTCGACCTCAAGCACATGTGGGATAGCTACGGCGGCATGCCCAGCTCCCACGGCGCATTCGTCGCCTGCCTGGCAACCATGGTTGGCTACGCCGCGGGCTGGACCTCTGCTGCGTTCGCCGTCGCGCTGGTGTTCGCCATCATTACTATCCGTGATGCGGTTGGCTTTCGACGGGAAATTGGCGTGCACGGCAAAATCCTTAACCGACTCGTGAAAGAGCACCCTGCTGCGCAGTCGCACACCTACCCCGTACTCGCAGAACGTTGGGGACACACGCCTACAGAAATCGTCGTCGGCAGCATCATTGGTATCCTGGTTGGCATCATTGCCCAAGTACTCTAATAGAGAAACCCGAATCTCTAAGGAAATCCGGGTTTGCGTGAGGAACGGTAGAAACTGCTACCGATTTTTTAGGCGATGCACGTAGCGGTGCGGATCGCGACTGAACGCCTGTGGCCGGCGGCGTAGCCAGCGACAGAATCGACAGGTACCAAATAAACCGAGGGCAAAGAGCGGGACACCAATGAGCCATTCGTTCATCCTGACCTCCATGTGAGGGTTGAGGTTTGGCGTACCCGCATTGTACGGAACCCGAAGAACCAGTCAAGTACCTTCCGTACTCCCGGTATCGACATCCACGCTCTTGCGGAACCCAATGCGCTCAGGTGCATGGTATTCATCCAGCCGCATGAGTTCGCCTTCCACAATTGTCTCCTCACCGTACCGGTTGTTGATACGATCAATCGCCCGTGCCAGAGCGGCTGGCCCGCCGCGACTCGCGTGCGGCGAGGCGGGCTTCCGTTTCTCGAGCAGCGAGAGCTGGCCAGACACCGGCCGCAGGCGGAACATGCCGATGGCGTAGTAGGATGGTGTGCCGCTGCGCAGACCGTCACCCAGCATGGCCCACACCTGCTGGAAGAGCTGCCGCGTGGTGTAGATAGGGTGGTACACCTTCTTGCTGCCGCCCGCCTGCAATGACTCGCGGCCACGCGTGGCGGGCAGGCCCAGGCCTCCACCAGGCTCCAAGCTGACGTGCGCGTACACGCCCTGCGCCTCGAGCCCGAGGTCACGCAGGCGCCGACCAGCGCGCTCGCACAGCCGCATAACCAGAGCTTTGTGGAACCGCGGGTCACGGTTGCGCACACGCAGCACGTGGCTGTGGCCAATGGACTTGGGCTGCCGCGGCTGTGCTAGGCCGCCCAGCTCCACAGCGTTCACGTTGGCCCACAGCTCGTAGCCACGAATGCCAAAGCTCTCCATGAGATTCACGGGTGAGGCGGCCTGCAGCTCGTCCAAGGTGGTAATACCGAGTTGATGTAAATGTGCGGCCGTGGCACCAGCAATCCCCCACGCTTCTTGCAGATCACGACCTTTGAGGTACGCGATAACATTTCCACGGTGCAGGATGACCAAGCCGCCCTTGGGCGCCGTGTCCCCACCGAACTTTGCTAGCCAACGCGTAGACGCCACACCCATAGAGCAGGTGAGCCACTCGCCTACTTCGTCTTTGATGCGCTGCTTTATTTCATAACCGAGCTGTGCCGCTGCCTCCAAAGATGGCACGAGGCCGGTGAGGTCGAGGAATGCTTCGTCAATAGAGTACGGCTCGATACTCTCGCTGTACTGTGTGAGGATGTTGAAGATGCGTTTGGTGGTGCTGCGGTACTTCGGCGGATCCACCTCTACGAACGTAATGTTGGGACACAGCTGCCGCGCCTCTTCGGCCCGCACACCCGTCTTCACGCCGAAGGCTTTCGCCTCCTTGGACGAGGCAAGCGCGCAACCCTGGCTCGTCATCGTCGCCAGCACGGCAATAGGTTTCCCACGCAAGAACGGATTCGCCTGCTGCTCCACAGACGCAAAATAGGAATTCATATCTAAATGGAGCATTACTCTTTGCATAGAATTCATACGGAGCTCCGCTGTAACCTCACTGACTTACTCCAAAGCCTTTGCGGAGCGACGTCCCGCCGGTGCTTCGTATCTAACTGACTGGCGGGATCCAGGTGGAGAACTACTCGTTGCATATAGTTTGCGTATTTTTTCCTCTCCTTCTAGGAGAGGGAGCTCTCGATATACTTAACCCCTTACGGCTCTATAGCTCTACGGCTTTACCGCTCTCTCTCACTGCCCCTGCACCTCTTCAAGTACCCACGCCAGCGTCTCGGGACTATACGAGAGGACGTACGTGTTGGCCAGGTCAGACACAGCAAAGCACCAGTCGTACCCCTTGCCGCGGCGGCGCTGGTACACCAAATTCACGCTGTGGATATCGTAGCGCTTGCCCGCCCACTCGAAAGCCTTCGGCGTCACCTTAGGGCCGTTGAAGTCAACGAAGACGCGAACCTTCTCGTGTGGCTGCTCGTGGAAAACCAGCATAGTGCTGGTTCCTAGTATACCCGAAGAAAAACCGAATGTCAAACCGTAAACTCTCCAAAGAATCCTACACTTCCCTGGAGCAAGAACGGCACTCTCCAATGAGTGCCGTTCTCTGCTAGTTCGAGTAGAACGTACGTAGTACTAACGGATAACGTTAATAGGGTTACGGTTCACTGGAAGCACACACGAGGTGCGACCGCTCACTGTCCGGCAGCAAGAACCATTACTGCAAGCATACCCAGTTGGGCACAACACATTGCACGCGCCGCAACGGTACGGTTGAAGGACACCGCTGCTGCAGTACCGCTGATCTGCATTGCACGTATTGAAGTTCGTACCGTCACTGCACTTCGCCTGGCATGCCCCATTCGTTCCGCAGTATGGTTGAGTAGACTGGCATACGACGCCGCACTGCCGACAGTCTTCCACCAGCGTACCGAAGGAACAGTACTGCTGGCTCGCGTTGCACTGCCCGCTGGGGGTGCCGTCAGAGCAGTCAACTGGCAATGTCACTCGGAATATGTCGCTCTGGTTATTTACGTACGCAGACCAGACAATTGCATTCTCGTACATGCGGGGTGTACTCCCAGCATCAGCTAGGAATAACTCCTGATTGGTAACGAGGTTTACTGCGTACACGTCGGCGGGTATGCCATTTCGTTCATCCTCGAAGACGACCCACGGACCACTAACGTCTGCGTTCCGCTGGTCACCTGGGCCTGTAATTTTACGCTCCACGCCTGTACTCATGTCGTAGGTGTAAATGTCCCAGTTCCCATTCCGGTCATCCTCGTACACAAGGGTGGTACCAGATATCGCCGGATCCTGCTGCGTAGCCGTACTCGTCGTGATACGGGTCTTCACGCCTGTTTCAATACTGTACGTGTAAATATCCCACTGGCCGTTCTGGTAGCTCTGGTACGCAACTGTGCTACCGTCAATATCCGGCCAAGATTGCTCGCCAGCATCGTCAACGGTGCTCGTACTGCCGGTTACCATATTTCGGAGGACAATCTTACGGTTCTCCGG
>Ga0172379_10006164_pt1 | contig 16241 bp, 15 predicted proteins | sample GrowelOW334metaG_FD_119756 | JGI IMG/M metagenome (GOLD analysis project Ga0172379, IMG submission 119756) | Groundwater microbial communities from an aquifer near a municipal landfill in Southern Ontario, Canada - Groundwater well OW334 metaG | ecosystem: Environmental > Aquatic > Deep... | reverse complement strand
GTAGTACTGTTAGTAAACGTCATGTTAGACATGGATACGTAACAATTGGAGTCTGTAGGTAGACAGTCTGGGTCTGTTACGTTACTTGATGGAGAGAATGGGGTGGCGGGGTTGAGGGCGAAAACTGGAGTTATTAGAACAAAAAGAAACATCACAATAAAAAGAGCGTTCCGCTTGAAGAAAAAATTGTTTGTTCCTAAATCCATGGTTAATATTAATTATATACCATTAAAATGGTATATGGATGGGGATATAAACAAAAAAAGTGAACATTTAGTGTTCGCCTTTTGTATTTCTATATATTTACACCACTGTCGCCTATCTGTTAACTGATTCTTTAGTATCTTGAAGTACCCACTCATTCTTTCTTTTCATTAAAGTGTCTATAATCGCGCGGCCGATAAATAGTGGAACAAATAACGGGTACGTCACAAAAAATATTGGAAAATTGTGATAGAACTCCTGCTTGTCGTCAGATAGAGTATTACCAATATAAAGCACTAAAAGAAACATAGTTAGCATAACCATTACAACAAACGACATTACTGTTGTATTGAAATAAAAAATATCAAAGGTGGGAACACTTGGGTGAATACCTACGGTAAGCCATTTACTAAAAATAATCGTTAGTTGTGATACTAGACTAAAGAGAGAAAATAGTGCCGCGTATAGGCCGTAAAACATAAAGAGAAAAGCCATAGGTAAGGTAAACATTCCAAAGTTTCCGTATTCTTTTTTGAAAAACAATTCTTTATAATCTAGTGAGTTTTCCAAAAAACCACGAGCCCAGCGTAAACGTTGATAGAAAAATCCTTTTGCTGTTGATGGTCCAACCGTATATACGAGCGCTTTGTGTGAATTTACTATTTTTAAATGCGCCTTATGCATGCGTAAAGTAATTTCAAAATCTTCTGTGTTATGAGCTTTTCTGTAATTTCCTATTTTACTAAAAATTTCTTGGCGGAAAATAGAAAATGGTCCGGGTGTTACTTGAATGGCATCAAGTTGTCCAAAAGCTTTACGCAAAAATACACCCATCAAATATTCAATAGCTTGCATACGTTGAATAATGGTTCTTGGGTTACGAATATGAATACATGGAGTAACTGCCATCGTATTTTTATCAACATCAAAATAAGATGCGATTATTTTTAGTGACTTTGGAGAAACGAAAGAGTCCGCATCCAAACACCCAAACAGCTCCCCTTTTGCGTTCTCAAGTGCCAAGTTTACAGCAGTATGTTTTCCACCATTTTCTTTTGTAAGCGCGGTTATTTGGGATGAATATTTTTCGGCATACTCTTTTGCGATTTGAAGTGTATTATCTTTACTTCCATCATCAACTACAATTATAGAAAGTTTGTCTTTTGGATAATCAAGTTTAAGGAGCGAATCAAGAGTGGCTGCCAAAGTTTTTTCTTCATTCCAACAAGGCACAGCAATTGTTACTGATGGATAATCTTTTACCTCGTGTTTTTCTTCATGTTTAATTTTCTTTTTATTTTCAAAAAATGAAATAAGGAGTAGCACCTGAAAGTACATAGACAAAAAAAGAAACGGATACATGAGACCTTGTAAAATGTTCTCAATCATAAAAGGTTATTTAACACGTTTACTAGTTGTGGCTTTTGTTGTTGTAGAGCTTTCTTCTGCGGTCTTGAGTGTGTCTGGTAATAAATCTGTAAGATCTTCGATCGATTTAAATCCAATGTAAGTTTTATCTTCAATAACCAGAGCTGGTAGTGATGACTTAATACGGTAAATAGTTTTCATTGAGTCAAGCGCTGCTAAATCAAGATTGTAATCAAATGAATAAACGCGTAAATCTGGATACATTTCTTTTAGTCTTGTAAGTACAAAACCTTCCTTTTCACAATCAGCACAGTCCCCTTTGTTTGAGTAAAAATAAATAATAAATACAGGCTTCTTCGTTGCGCCACACTTACTTACAAGTTTCTTTGAAAGAAGATAATCTTTTATTTGAAGAAGAGAATAATACTTCTTTAGATAGACAACATCGGCATCATTTGAACCTCTTTCACTTTCAGTACGAGAAAGTTTATCACCTAAAGCGGAAAGTTCAGGGGAAAGAATGTTGTCGCTAATATTTGAACAAGGAACTTCTCCTAGTAGAGAAAATTGTGTCTCACTTGAAAGTATATCTATGGCGATATTATCTTGAATAGATTTTACATTTTCAACACGCTTGTTAGAAAAAAAAGTTGAAGTAAAAAATGCTGTCGTAAATATCGCAAATGTGATTACGAATGTAAATATGTATTTTTTTGCGTCAATCATGATAGTTAGAATGTAGAAGGTGGATAGTAGAATGTAGAAACACTAATTCATACTACATAGTAGACTCCGCCTACTATTGGAGCCACTTCTCAGATTCGAACTGAGGACCTACGGTTTACAAAACCGTTGCTCTACCAACTGAGCTAAAGTGGCTTGGTCAATTTTGGACGGTTTTGAAACCGTTGGCTATAACATTATTATAACCTTATGCAAATGATCTAAAATCAGTCTTATTAGGTGATATCTTATCATAAAAAGATAACGCTGTCACCTGTCGTTTAGAGTATTTACTCATCCTCTCGTTCCTTGTCCATCTCTTGTTTATAGACTTTAAGATGTTCCCAAAAGTGTGGAACTGTCCCGCGATTACGTACAGCATTTCTCACAAACCAGTTACGTGAAAGTGCATATAAATGTGTAGACCATCTATCAATGTAGTACATCATTCGTACTAAAATATGAAATGCGTATTGCATCACAAACTTGCGAGCGTACACACTGCGCTTTAAAACATAACGAATTATAGCGTGAAGAGTTTTTGAAACCTGCGCTGGGCCGTTATAAGTCGAATCTATGGTTAAAACGCCACGCGAAACCCGTACATATTGAATCACAATAATAGAACCCGCAATCATTGCGACTAGTGCTCCGCTTATTAATAAAAGGATTACTAGCATGATTTTTGGGTGCTACGCGATACTGTAACGAACAAACCTTATTACTTTAGTATTTTCACCAAACTTTTGAACAGCTGATTGAATAATTTGTTCTACTGTTAATTCCTGATTCTTAATGAAAGGTTGCTTCATGAGTGAAGTTTCCTCTCCAAGACCATCTTCATTATTAATTGAAGTTGGTGCCATAGCACAAACATGCATTGCTAAATCTTTTGCGAGTGCCACGAATTCTTCATTTTTTGCAACGAAGTCTGTTTCGCAACCAAGTTGAAGTAAAACTCCAACTGTACCTGTTGAGTGAATATAAGATGAGACAACTCCAGCAGCCATTTCTCTATCTGATTTCTTTTCTGCTTGAGCTTGTGAATACTGAAGTAACACAGCACGAGCTGCTTCCTTATTACCATTTGCTTCATCAAGAGCTTTCTTTATCTGTGCAAATGAGAGACCTGTTTCTTCTCGGAGTTCTTTAATTGTATCCATAGTAAATAGTTATAGGTAAATAGTTGATAGTAAATGCAAACACCTAGGCTTCTGCCTGTAGAGCTTCCTTGATAGCTTCAAGCACGAAACGAACGGAAGATACTGAGCCGTCATTACCGACAATCGGGTACTCTACACCATCTATATTACAGTCAGTGTTAGAAAGTGCAACCACAGGGATGTGGAGACGCACAGCTTCCTTAACACACATATCTTCGTGACGTGGGTCAACCATAACAATTACGTTAGGGATATTCGTAAGTGAAGAAATACCTCCAAAGTCGCGGTCAAGACGGTCGATATCACGCTGAATTAAAAGCTGTTCTTTTTTTGTATAAACTGCAAGTTCGCCTGTTTCTTTTTTCTTTAGAAGGTCGTGTAGTTTTTCAATACGTTTCTTGATTTGTGGAAAATTCGTAAGTGTTCCTCCAATAAAACGTTCAGCTATATAAGGTGCGTTAAGAGAAAGTGAAACTTCCCTGATTACTGATCTTATTTCTGGCTTAACACCGACAAAAAGTATAGTTTTACCGGCAGAATGCATACTCTTTAGGAAAGAAATAGCATCTTTAAGTTGCTCTTCTGTTTTTGCAAGATTGATAAAGTCTACACCATTGTAATTACCTTCAATGTAAGGCTTGATAGATGGGTGACGTCGTGTACGAGAGTATCCGTACTGAAGACCGGCTTTTGACAAAGCTTCTTTGTTGATTGATGACATATTTATTTTGACTAATTATTAAAACATTTGCCTCGTGCCACAGTATCTCTTCTCCGAAATGCAAGTTTTGCAAGCGTCTATAGTGCTCGAAGGATATGCTCAGGTGTCCAAATCCTGATTTGCCCGATTGGATGTAACCCTTTTACTATATCACATATTTCCACGTTTGGGAATACCAAACCAAATTCAAATATACTAAAATCTTTTCCTTTTTAAACTAACCCTTTATATCAAACACTATCTTTTTCTGCTGAAAAAGTAGTTCCCACTCGCGCCGTCGCGCTCCGTGAGTTGATATAAAGGGTTAGTTTGGGGTATTTGAATACAAAAAACATACAAAAGTATGTTTTAGGTCTCATCGAAGTTATTTCAATTCTCTAATGATGAGCAATAAGAGAATCATCTGAATTGTTGATTCCATATTTTTGGAATATGCCAAGAACAACAAAAGAAAAAAATAGGAATGGAGTGGTTGGGTAACAACCCCAACCACCTTATAATTATACAGTAAATATTGACACTTGCACAAATAAAATTGTATTGTAATTTTCTAAAAAGTGGGGATTGTGGGGATATTAAAAAAACTATTTATTAGGTTTACTCCTCATCTGCATCACCAAATTCGCCAGTGAAATTCTGAAGTGCTGAGGCTATTGGCTCAAAGTTTCCTTCCATAATTTTTGGAAGTCCGTGCCATGATTGGCGAATGCGGTGGTCGGTTACGCGGTCTTGTGGGAAGTTATATGTACGAATCTTTTCACTTCTGTCACCTGTTCCAACTTGGGCTTTCTTTTCTGAGGCATGCTTCTTGTCGTCTTCCTCTTGAGCTAGTTGGTCTAACTTTGCTTGAAGCATTTGAATTGCACGTTCTTTATTTTTTAATTGAGAGCGTTCAATTGTACAACGAATAGCAATACCTGTCGGCTTGTGTATTACACGCACAGCAGTTTCTACTTTGTTTACATTTTGACCTCCAGCTCCACCTGAACGAGACGTTTCAAATTCTAAGTCACTTGCGGGAATAGTTACGTTTGTTTTGGTTCGTATAGGCATAACAGAAACAGTTACGGTAGATGTATGCACACGGCCATTCTTTTCTGTTTCTGGGATACGTTGAACACGGTGAACGCCTGTTTCAAACTTAAGAGCGTCATATGCATCACGTCCTTTCACCTCAAAAGAAACATCTTTGTATCCGCCAACATCAGAAACTGATTCATCTAATTTGTTCCAACCCCAGCCACGAGACTCGGCATAATTCTGATACATAAGAGCAAGTTCTGCAGCGAAGAGAGAAGATTCATCACCTCCTGCCCCACCTTGGATTTCAAGAATCATAGCTTTTGGTTTTTCCTCTTCTTCTTTTGCAGCTTCGCTAGTTTCTTCCATTTGTTTCCAAAGAGATTCCAGCTGTGGATTAAGTGTTGCTATTTCACTTTCTGCGAGTTCTTTCATGTCAGCATCAGATAGTAATGCTTCAGCATCTTCTTTTGCATGCAAAAGTCGCTCATATTCTTGAGCTATATACATCGTTCGTGGGTTTGATTTAAAATCGTCTAGAGTCATGATTATTTTAGTATAGCAAAACAAAAGCCACGAAGCCTTCGGCTTCGTGGCTTTTGTTTAAGTTACGCCTTCTTTGTAGCAGCTACACGCTTCTTGAATTTATCAACGCGTCCTGTAGTGTCTAGAACTTTTTCAAGTCCTGTATAGAATGGGTGACAAGCCTGACAGATTTCAACATCGACAGCGTCTTTTGTTGAGCCCACAGTGTAACTAGCACCACAAGCGCATGTTGCCGTTACTTTATCAAAATATGTTGGGTGAATTTCTGCTTTCATAGTTGAATAATATTAACACATTTAAATGTATTATGCAACCAGTTAAAAACCCTTAAAGTATGAAAAGTTCAAAGCAAACTTGCGTCCATTTTATGGACTTTTTACTTTATAAACCCTGTCTCTACCTTTGTAGTTTATCAATATCCTCCTGCATGCTATAGAGTTTGGACATCACGGAATTACCATAACTAGCCCCCGCTTTTGATGACGCACAAGACCTTCCAGAATAATATTTACATGCCGCATTTCGTTCAGAAGCCTCATTTCCAGCTACAGCACCCAAATCACTAAGGTAAAGGGCTGTTGCGGTAATCGCGTGATATGGATTCCATGGGTCTGCCACACTTGCACCAGAAACTTTCTCTATTCTACTTTCAAACAATTTCCAGGTTGATGGAATAAACTGAGATGGCCCCATAGCCCCTCCCCAACCATAAGGTAGACCTCCACTGTATGCTGATATCCAACAAGAAATAGGTGTTTTTTGTGGGTCTCGTCCAATTCTAGACATAAACTCTGTAAATACTGGGACGTCGCGCTTTGGGTTCATGGTGCGTAGTTTTACGTCCCCAGTTTTGATGCTTACGCCAGCACCAGTTGAGTAGTCGCGCAAATTACAAGCCCCGACGTTTATACCAAGAGATGATTCCTGCATCAAAATTGCAAGTATTAGGGCTGGTCGTACGCCTGTCATTTTAGAGGCAGCGAGAGCAAAATCATAAGCTTGTCCAAAAGAAATAGCTGCAACGTCACGAAGATCAAAAAGTCTTGCTCTTATTTGTGCTGCTTCTTTTTCTCGTGTGGCTAGCACTTTTTTATATTCTGTTTCCTGGTTTTTTGTAATTGACAACAAAGTATTTTTTTCCTTTTGGTTTGTTTCAACTTTCCTTTTTTCTGCTTCCTGAGCGAGTTTCTTTTGAGTCTCCTCATCTTTTGCTACTTCAAGTTCTCCTTTTACGGTTTCAATATCTGTCTTAGTTACACGTATATCTTGAAAACTTTGATTAAGTGCACGGTTAACCGTTAAAAAGGAATCAATATCTGAAAAAAAAGTAGATAAGCTTTGTGATTGCAAAGTGTAATCAAGTAAAGAATACTGTTCTAGGTATCTGGTCTTCCTCATTATTTGAGCCAAGGAATCTTTTTCTCTACTCATTTTGTTATCAAGAGAGTCTAGGGTGTGATTCTTTTCTGAAATATTTTGGCTTAGTTTAGAAATTACAGAGTTGTGTGCTTGTATTTTTAATTTACTTTGTTTTATTTTTTGCTGAAGGACTGCAATATCATTTTTCAAAGAAGTTCCCTGTTGTTTAGTTTGTGCGATTGTATTATTAAGAACTTTTATTTGCGCTTCTAGGGCGGCAAGGTCTGATTCAAGTTCTGCGCGAGATTGCGCAAAACTGTATGATGCCCCAAATATCAATATCAAGGCGACAATAAAAATAGCGATCCAATGTCTCATTAATCTAGTATAGCAAAAATACAGAATGTAGAGTGTAGATAGTAGAAAACACAAAAGTGAAACCGTAGGTTTCACTTTTGTGTTTTATTTATACAACGTCAGCCAGTTTCAAAGTTGAATGAGATGCGTGGGTGTTTTTAAGAAAAAGTTTGGAGACGTACTAATGTGTACGTTGAAACACTTTTTTTAAAAACAGCAAGCGGGTCGTCAATTTTGAAAGCGATATATTATTCGGCAGATGGAGTCTCTTCTTCCTTCTTACCCTTAGCTTCAACTTCAATTGCACTTAAGTCAGTTGCCACTGGAGCTTCTTCTACTTCTTCTTTTGCCTCTGAAATAGAAGCTACTATATCATCCTCTGTTACGTGGTACAAAGAGACATCATTAGGAAGCTTGATATCGCTTACGTGTATAATGTCATCTTTTGTAACAAGAGCCGAAATATCAACAGTAAATTCATGAGGAAGTTTAGACGGATCACCTTCTACAGATAGTTCATGTAGAACTTTTACAAGTACGCCACCGTCTTTAACAGCTTGAGATTCACCAATGAATTCAATTGGTGTCTTAACGTGTACTTTCTGGCCCTTTTCAAGAATATAAAAATCTGCGTGAATTATATGACTTTTAACTGGGTGATATTGCACGTCTTGAATCATAGCATTCTCATTTCCATGTTCTGTAACCAAAACAATAGAACTTGATTCACCTGCACCATCTAAAACTTTCTTAAATTCAATAGCGTCAATAAAAATAGGAGTAGACGCTGAATGGGCACCGTAATATACAGCTGGAATAAACCCTTCTTTAATAGTTTCTTTTGGGGCGCGAGGCGCAGTTTTTAGTTGCATCATAGTTGTGCAATTATACACCAGATTTAAGCTTTAATCAAGCCTTAATAATTAAAAGTTTAAGAAAGTGAAAAGTTTGTAAGGATTATTCAAACAACAAAAAACCTTTTTATTTAGGGTTTTGTTTTAGATTTTTACTTTTAAAGATTAACTTTATATCTTCCTTCGTTTTTAACAAAGGCTTCTTTTGAAAGATACTGATAATGGTAACCATACTGATTCGTTAACTTAGACCCATCTACAGCAATTGGGTATGAATACCCGCGCCAACTACCTGGAGATGTAGGAATCTTTCCGCGTGTCACGTGCCAGAATAAAAAGAAAGCCAGGCGTGCCATCCACGGATAAATCGGAAGAGTCTTTTTACCAACAGCTTTTGCCATATCTTCACCTAAAACAACATCCCCTGGTGGCGAAATATTAAATACTTCATATGACCCGTTAAGATTATTAAAACCGAGAAGAGTAACAATGTCTGTTACATCATCTTCGTGAATATACTGACGTAACCAATTTTTAGTTACAGGAACATATGAAGTTAGAAGAGTTACGATACGATAAGCCAAACCACCGTGGAGATTGCCAGACAACGCTGACTGAAGACCGAAACGAATACGGTCATAACGTCCACGTGGACCTGTTATGGCAGCAGGTCGCAAAACAAACACCTGTCCACTCCATCCATTACTTTTTGACTTTTTGTATAATTCTTCTAGGTGTTCTTCACATATTCTCTTTTCTTCAGCATAAAGATAGCCTGATTTTCTAAAAGGTTCTGATTCTTTGAAAAAATGGTCGATACGATTATCTGCAAAAGCTCCATATGATGAAACAGTTGAGAAATGTATTAACTTTTTCACAGATGGAGTATTGAAAGCTACTTCAAAAACATTATCTGATCCATCTATGTTCCACTTCCATTCTGTTTTTTCTTTGTTATACATATGACGAATTTGCCATGCAGTATGAATAACAATATCGGGTGAAAAAGATTTTACTTGTTCCTGCCAATCATGCTCTGCTGTATTTGTTTTTATATAAACAATTTTATCCTTATTGGGATGATTGAGTGTAAGACTTGTTTCCTCTTCTTTATCAAGCGCAATTATTTTCTCTACATCAGTCCGGCGTGCGAATTGATCAACAAGCATTGCCCCCACATATCCAGCTCCTCCTGTAATAAAGATTTTCATATAAAACTATTCTAACATATTTAATGGCCTACGCGAGAAAGAAGGATGCGGACGGTTTTTAGAGCAATACTAAAATCCAGAAAAACTGAGCGGTTTTTAATATAATACATGTCATAAGCAAATCTCTCTCTTGTTTCTTCAACGTTACTTGGGACCACTGTTTGGGTAACTTGAGCCCATCCAGATAACCCTGGCGGTACCGTATAGCGAGCATGATAAAAATCTATTTCTTTACTAAGGCGCTCCTCAAGCCCTGTGATATCTGGCCTTGGTCCGATGAGTGACATATCGCCCTTAACAACTGACCATAACTGTGGAAGTTCATCAATGCGTGTTTTTCTAAGAATAGCGCCTACGCGAGTAATTCTATTTTCCCCTTCATTTGTCCAAACTCCGTTTTCGTTTCTAGACATTGAGCGAAGTTTTGGAATACGCATAATTTTACGACCAAGACCTAAACGTTCTTGAAAAATAAAAACTGGGAAACCTGTTTCCAAATAAATTGCAAAACATGCAATTGCAATAAATGGTATTGAAAAAATTAAAAGAGGTATCGCAATACACACATCAAATACGCGTTTCGTTATTTCGAAAAATGGCTTCTGATTTAAATAATCACGCAGAAGAGATTCTTCTGTAAAAGTTGGAAGAAATATTTTACCAAGTGACTGTTCATATAAAAAATCCCCTGAAAGAAAAGAAACATTGCGAATAATGTGTGTTGGTAGCATTGAAATAAGTTGAACAATTTCTTTATCAGTATTATCGTAAACAATTAAAGTTGCTTTGCTTTCTAACAAAACATTCACAATTCCCTCGACACTAAAATCGTGAGCATAAGAAAAAGTTGCACGTGGAATACTTTGTGCCACTTCCTTTATTGCGCTTTTGTAAATACTACTCATTTTAATTATCACAAGCGCATTAATATTAGCTCCCAAAAGAGGAAGTTTTGCGTATGCTAAGCGTGAAACAGAAAGCATAAAAAAACTTACAATAAAAAATAATGCGTAAGTTACTTTTGGGCTAATTGGTAAATAGGTCGCAAAGATATAAAAATATGCAATACCTGTAACAGCTGAAATAGTTAAAGATTCAGCCAATTTCGGAATACTTCTTCTTAGGTAGGCTAAGGTTGTGTCACTGTAAGAAAGTGAAATATAAAGAACTGAAATAATAATCCCAAACAATGGAGTAAAATATAAAATCTGTTTTGCAAAAAGATTATTTATTTCTTGTTGTACCCCATCAAAAAAATAACGTAAAATGAGCGCTAAATATAGGGAAACAACTAAAAGAACCACATCTACAAGGAGAACGAGTGAAATATGAAGATTTTTTTGGAGTTTCATATAGTGACCAGTATAGTATACTGGAATAAATCTATGGACGATAGTAACCATACTACAACAAAAAACGAAGAGGTCAAATCCCTTCACAAGAAGCCTTTTGTGCTTCATATTATTACCCGTGCATCATGGGGTGGCGCTCAACGCTATGTGTACGATATTGCAATAGATACCAAAGAATATATACAGGCAGTAGCAACAGAATCATCTGGCGCTTTAGTGGATGAATTAAGAAAGCAAGGAGTTACTGTATACCCGCTTTCATACGCTCGCAGATCAATTCTGCCACTTTATGACCTGAGAACTTTTTTTGACATCATACACCTTCTTCGTCGCGTAAAACCAGATGTAGTGCATTTACATAGCTCAAAAATGGGTTTAATTGGCGGTCTTGCTTGCCGTATTGTTGGAACAAAAAAAATAATTTTTACTATACACGGATGGCCATACAATGAAGACAGACCTAAACCTATACTTTTTATTTTCAAGGCTCTATCACTTATTACACTTATGTGTTCTCATAAAGCTATTGCGGTATCTAAAGCTGTAATGCGTACTCGCCCGTTTGGATTTTTGGGAAATAAAATTACACAAATATATTTGGCTATACAGCAACCAAAATATAAAGAAAAAAATAAAGCCCGTGAAGTTCTCCTACGTAAGACACCTTTTATAAAAGACATAAATAGTGAAATCATATTATTTGGCATTATAGGAGAACTAACAAAAAACAAAGGGCATTCAACTTTATTTAAAGCATTCAAAGAAGTTAATTTAGCACATCCTGAAACAAAACTTATTTGTATAGGAAATGGAAGCATGTTACCAGAACTACATACGCTTGCGAGAAACCTTGAAATAGATGATAACATTGCGTGGATTCATAACTTGAATGACGCTGCTATTTTTATGAAGGCGTTTGATGTGGTTGTTACCTCATCTTATACAGAGGCGCTTGGATATGCGCCACTTGAGGCGGGACTCGCCTCTGTTGCTCGTGTTGCAACAAATGTCGGTGGTCTACCAGAAATAATAAAGAATGATGTCACAGGACTACTTGTTCCAAGAGGAGACGAAAATATGCTTGCTAAGGCTCTTATAAAATGTGTTGAGAATGAGAACTTAAGAAATAGATTAGGAGAGCAGGCGCGTGTTGATTTGCAACCGTTCACTGACCTTAAAAAAATGCGTTCCAGTGTCTATGAACTTTATGGTGAGTAGTCTGTTATTTATATTTTGGTAAAAATTTGAGATTAAATAATTTTACTCCAAACCTACAAATTCATTCTTCATTTGATATTTGTGTCCAGAACGAGCATATCTATACATTCCCGCGGACATACCCAAAGCTAAACACTCCGCAAACAAATGGGAGCCACCATAGCTCATAAGAGGTAAAGGGATGCCTGTTACGGGCATAATACCTGTATTCATACCTATGTTTATAGCTATATGGGTAAGAAGCCATATTAAAACACCATAAGTGAAAAGTGCCTCAAAAGTTGAATCAGCCACAAGTGCATATATAGAAATTTTATATAAAATAAGCGCGTAAAATAAAAGTAATATACACACCCCAACGAAACCCCACTCTTCAGCAAAAGCTGCAAAAATAAAATCTGTTTTGTATTCTGGGAGAAAATTAAGTCTAGATTGAGTTCCGTAGCCGACACCTTTTCCAAATAATCCACCTGACCCGACGGCGATGGTTGACTGATACGCGTTATATCCAGTGCCACGTATATCTTGAAGCGGGTAAATAAAATTCATGATACGTGCCTTTTGGTATGGTTTAAAAACCAACTTCCATGCAAGAGAAAAAGAAATCACCCCAATAGCAATTACGGCAAAAAGATGTTTCTTGGAAATCCCAGAAACCAAAACCATACCAAACCAAATTGCAAACAAAACAAGAGCAGAACCAAAATCAGGCTGAAGCACAACAAGTATAAATGGGATGAGAGCATAGACACCTGAAACAATAATATGACGAATGTTTGCTATTTCAATATGGCGTCGTGAAAAATATTTTGCAAGAATAATAATAAGACCAAGCTTCATTAAATCTATCGGCTGAAAGGCAACGCCCGCGAATTGAAACCAACTCTGTGCCCCTTTTGATGCGTGTCCGACTATAAACAATAAGGCGAGAATACTGAGAAGTGCTATGTAAATAGCAACAACAACGCGTGTTTGTTTGAGAAAGCGGTATTCAAAGCGTGATGATATTAAAAAAACACTTAGCGTTATTAAGATCCATAAACTTTGTTTCCAAAAGTAACTATCATTTGTGTGGAATGAACTCATGGTTAAAAGACCAGCTACAAGCACAACTGACATGGCCACAAATAGTGTTACATCAACGATGCGAGAAAAAGAAAATATACTACGAAGCATAGAAATTTATTGAGCCGATAAAAATGCGTCAAATATAGGGTAGATGCGAATTTTTGAAGGTGTTTGAGTGAAAGACTGACTCCAAGTAAAGGCAATATTTTGTAGCCCTTCTTTGTCTAGGAAATTAATAATCGTTTCCCCTGCAGCAAAGGCGTTATTGTTACCATCATAAACCACAACCCTAACTGGTAAATTGGAAATAGTTATACGCTTAGTGTTCACCACTGTTGCGTAAACACGTGGAATATTTCCAGCTTCATATTTAATATTCATAGTTCGAACAGTTGGGGAGGTAGGTTTTTCGTCCACCGTAAAATGTGAAGTGTCGAATAATTTAACAACAATTTCTTTTGGTTTTTGAGAAAGATTTATATTTTGTTTTATTATAGGAAAATCACTATTTACTGGGGCTGTTGTTGTCCCCTCCACAATTTTTATCTGATTACCGTTTTCATCGTACGCAGTAAATGTGTAACCCAGAGCTTTGGATGTATTGTTTATGTTTTTGTTTGACACCATAGTAACAAAATCATAAGTACTTGTACCAGTTTGAAGTGCACGAGACCACATAACAGATAAAGGTATTATTTCTTCAGAACAACGAAGTGAACATGTTCCTCCGCAATCAACTCCAGATTCATATCCATTTTGGTTATTATCAAAACATGTTGGTGTTGGGAATATTGTTGCACGAAAAAAATACAAAAACAAAGTTATGACTGACGCAATAATTCCAAATGTATACAAAAGTTTGCGACGTGTACTCCAATTCATTGAGTACAGTATATCAGAAAGCAAGATTAAGGGATAAGGGAATGCAAAAAAAGTAGCCACTTCGTGGCTACTTTTTACTTTCTATATTATGTTGTTTTATACGTTTTAAGTTCTTTGTTCTCCCGACAAGCTACTTTCCCGGCAATGCCAGTATCATCGCTGCGTTTGGGCTTAACTTCTCTGTTCGAAATGGGAAGAGGTGTGACCCCAAAGCCAAATCAGGAGAACAAAAAACTCAAAAGTTTTTATGCTTTTGGTTTGTAATCGACGTTGTTTCAAACGTCACACATGGAAAAAAGAACTCTTTCTGTCGTGTGTGGAAGTCACGTGACTTATATGAATACCGAAGTATTTATGTAAGAACATGCAACCTCCACACACGACAGAAAGACAATACAATATGAATTAATTAATAGACAATTAATAATTCATATGCAAAATTAGCTTTTGTGCTAATCATGTTTCCTAATAGGATTCGGGTAATTAGTAAGCCTTGGCTAAACACATTACTGTGCGTACACCTAGCTCCTATCAACGTAATAATCTCTTACGACCCTTCAACGAATACTTATCTTAAAGTTGGCTTCCTTCTTAGATGCTTTCAGAAGTTATCCATTCCCGACATAGCTACTGGGCGATCCGGCTGGCGCCAGAGCCCACACACCAGAGGTCAGTTCACTCCGGTCCTCTCGTACTAGGAGCAAATCTTTTCAATATTCGAACGCCCGCAGAAGATAGGAAACCAACCTGTCTCACGCATTAGTGTTTTACATCCCATTGTGGTTTCCAAACCATGGGAACCTTCATTACTGAAGGGATCGGACTAGAGCTTCAACTTATTTTTAATAAGTCTGCCAACGTATAGTCTCTACGGGTCTCTCTCATCGAGAGTTCCCTCGGAATTGTCCTTCGATTTCTCGTTTAGGATTTTCCCGATATTAGTTGGCTTGCCATATTATATTTCTATAATACGCCGCCGTGATTAATGTCTTTTTGTTAAGTTTAGTCTTAACTCCTCGGGTTCAAACTAGGAGAAGTCAATTATACAAAACTGAAATGAAAACAAATTGGTGTTATTTGAGAAAATAACGTTTGTTCTCCTTCTGTATAATTCACTCCTCCACGGTTTGAACCCAGCTCACGTATCTTTTTAAATGGCGAACAGCCATACCCTTGGTAGCTTCTCCACCACCAGGATAAGATGAGCCGACATCGAGGTGCCGAACTGTGCCGTCGATATGAACTCTTGGGCACAACTAGCCTGTTATCCCCGTGGTAGCTTCTATCCGTTAATCTGCTCCGGCGTCTAAAGCCAAGAGTAGGTTCACTAGGACCCACTTTCGTGTCTGCTCGACATGCCCGTCTTACAGTCAAGCCATCTTATGCCCTTACGCTATCGGCACGGTTTCCATTCGCGCCTAGATGACCTTAATATACTCCTCCGTTACCTTTTGGGAGGAAACCGCCCCAGTTAAACTCCCCACCAGATACTGTCTGCGAACGTTTTTTCCGTTCACGTTAGAGTATGCCCAATTACAGATGACTATTTCACTGTCGAGTAGAGTACAACCGAAATTATACACATCAAACCTCTCGTCACTATGCTACGCAGTAATTGAACATACTCAATATCAAGCTAGAGTAAAGCTCACGGGGTCTTTTCGTCTATCTGCGGGTAACCGGCATCTTCACCGGTACTGTATTTTCACCGAGCTACTCCCTGAGACAGTTCCCCAGTCGTTACGCCATTCGTGCACGTCTGAACTTACCAGACAAGGAATTTCGCTCTTCTATTCCTCAAGAAGGACTCTATCTTCACCTTTTATCTTACGATAGTTAAGGTGTGTGGCGTTGGTCTCTCGCTAACCACTTCGGACTCTATTTATATTTCTATAAATGAGGTAGCTTTTAGTAGGCGTATGATTAGAATATTTACCTAAACCCATATAACCGTCCTAGTCCTACTGGTCATATTAGCTATGACCAGTACCTTAGGACCGTTATAGTTACGGCCGACATTGACGGGGGCTTATATCATCCAGCGCCGAAGCACCGCTGATATTTAACCTTCCCGCATTGGTCAGGCGTCACCTCCTATACATCCACTTACGTGTTCGCAGGAAGCTGTGTTTTTGGTAAACAGTCGCTAGGGAAACTTTCGCTGCGGCCCCCATCACTTTATTTTCAAAGTAATG
>Ga0172379_10006163_pt1 | contig 16242 bp, 13 predicted proteins | sample GrowelOW334metaG_FD_119756 | JGI IMG/M metagenome (GOLD analysis project Ga0172379, IMG submission 119756) | Groundwater microbial communities from an aquifer near a municipal landfill in Southern Ontario, Canada - Groundwater well OW334 metaG | ecosystem: Environmental > Aquatic > Deep... | reverse complement strand
TTTTCGAATTGTTGTTTATGAAATTCCCTATCAAGTTAATAAGGCGGATTTAGTGGAAAAAATTGCGGATTTAGTTAAAGATAAAAAAATTGAAGGCATTAAAGCACTGCGCGACGAATCCGATAAGGACGGCGTGCGCATTGTCATGGAATTAAAGAAGGATTCTTACCCGAAAAAGATTTTAAATAGTTTATATAAACATACTTCGCTCCAAACAACTTTCCATTTGAATATGTTGGCGCTTGTTGACGGCATCCAGCCTAAAGTTTTGACGCTGAAGATGATTTTAGAAGAATATATTAAGCACCGCGAAGAAGTTATCCGTCGCCGCACGCAGTATGATTTAAATAAGGCTAAAGACAGGGCCCATATTTTAGAAGGCTTGATGATTGCCTTGAAGCATATTGATGAAGTTATTAAAACTATTAAGGCTTCAAAAGATAAAGAAATTGCTAAGGTTAATTTAATTAAGAAGTTCAAATTATCCGAACGCCAGGCGGTAGCGATTTTAGAGATGCGTCTGCAGAGCCTGGCCAACCTTGAACAATTGAAGATCGAGCAAGAACTAAAAGAGAAACAAGCTTTGATTAAAGAACTGGAGGCGATTCTTAAATCAGTCGCTAGAATTAGAAAGATTGTCAAAGATGAGCTTAAAGCTTTGGCGGATAAATACGGAGACGAAAGAAAGACGGCGGTAGTTGCGCATGGTGTTAAAGAATTCAGTATGGAAGATTTAGTTCCTAATGAAGAAACAGTCGTAATGATGACGCGCGATGGTTATATTAAGAGATTAGAGCCGGATACTTTTAAAGTTCAGGCGAGAGGCGGCAAAGGAGTCATGGGGCTCACGACCAAAGAAGAAGATACGGTCGAATTTATGTTTACTTCTCAGACTCATAACGACGTTTTGTTCTTTACGACCAAAGGACGCGCCTTTCAATTGAAAGTTTATGAAATTCCCCAGGCTTCAAGAGTCGCTAAGGGAACGCCGGTCGTTAACTTCTTGCAACTTATTGGTGGCGAACAAGTCTCTTCTATTTTGCCGCTCGACAAAGCCGTTTTTAGTAAATATCTCTTTTTTGCGACTGAAAAAGGTTTAGTAAAGAAAGTTGAATTAAGCGCTTTTGCTAATGTTCGTCGCTCTGGCTTGATAGCGATTAAAATTAAAGATGATGATAAATTAATTTGGGTTAAACCGACATCAGGCAGCGACCATATTCAAATCGTTTCCGCTAAAGGTCAAGCTATTAGATTCAAGGAGACGGATGTGCGCGATATGGGTCGCGGCGCGGCTGGCGTACACGGCATAAGACTCCATAAGGATGATTTGGTAATTGGCATGGGTATTGCTAAGACAGATAAAGAGAAGAAACGTAATTATCAGATTTTAACCATCATGGCCCATGGTTATGGTAAACGTACCGAACTTAGCGCTTATAAAATTCAAGGCCGAGGGGGCAGTGGTATTAAGACAGCCAAAGTAACAACTAAAACTGGGGACATCACTAACGCCTTCCTTGTGAATGCCGATTCAATGGAAGAACGTGATTTAATTATTATTTCGGAAAATGGCCAGGTTATTCGGACGCCGTTTAAAACGGTTAGTGTTTTGGGTCGCGATACACAAGGTGTGAGAATTATGAGGTTTAAGGAAGACAATGATAAAGTGGCTGGAGTTACTTGGGTATAAAAAATTAGACCGGCCTTCGCCGGTCTTTTAGAAATAAATATATGAAAAGATATATTCGCGAATTTAAAGAATTCGCCGTTAAGGGGAACGTCATGGATCTAGCCGTCGCGGTTATCATCGGCGGCGCTTTCGGTAAAATTGTTTCCTCACTGGTCGCTGATATTGTAATGCCTCTTATTGGTCTTATAATCGGGGGCATAAATTTTACGAGTTGGAAATGGACGCTTCGCTCGGGCGTCGTTATGAATCTCGGCGTTTTTTTTCAGAATGTTTTTGATTTTATTATTATCGCCCTCGTTATCTTCTTTATGGTTAAAGTAATTGCCCGGCTTAAGAGGCAATTAATTAAAGAGGAGGCGACTGGCGTCGTGGCGCCGGCTCCGCTGACTAAAGATCAGGAATTATTGGGAGAAATTAGAGATTTGCTTAAGAAATAAGTGTAGCAAAATATGAATAATTATCTTAATATAACTCTCTTGGTAATTCTTATTCTCGGCGTTTTAGCCGTTATTGTTTTATTGTTGCGCCGGAAAGAAGGCGGCGGTGATGCTAAACTGGACTCACTCACTGAGCGACTTATTCAACAATCAGAAAAATTAACGAATTTATCTTTGCAAAATAGTGAGTTGCGCCAAGAACTTGATAAGAAATTATCAGAAACGCATCGCACTAACCAAGAACAGTTCGGGCAAACAACGAAGATTGTACAAAATATTACCGCTCAGTCGGCCAAGCTAATCGCCGACGTTACGGAAAAACTAACCAAGCTTGATGAGACTAATAAGCAAGTAGTAAATTTTTCGGCGCAACTTCAGAGTTTGCAAGATATTTTAAAAAATCCGAAGCAACGGGGAGTTTTGGGAGAATATTTTTTAGAGGAAACTCTTAAAAATGTTTTACCGCCCGGATCTTACGAAATGCAGTATAAGATGGGTAAAGATGAAAAAACCGGGAAAGATTTAATTGTCGACGCAGTCGTATTCGTTAAGGATAAGATTATTCCGATTGATGCGAAATTCTCTTTAGAAAATTATGAAAGAATTTTAAATTCGACTGACCAAGAAACAAGAGAGAAGATGGAGGCCGTTTTTAAGCAAGACCTAAAGAATCGAATTGATGAGACGGCGAAATATGTTTTGCCGGAAAGAAAAACTATGGAATTTGCCTTTATGTTTATTCCTTCGGAGGCGATATATTATGACTTACTAGTTAATAAGGTCGGAGCGGTTAAAGTTAATACCCGTGATTTAATAGAATATGCTTTCCGCGACAAGAAGGTAATTATTGTTTCGCCGACTTCGTTTTTAGCGTATTTGCAAACCGTCCTTCAAGGGCTAAAGGCGATGCAAATTGAAGAAAAAGCTAAAGAGATAAGAGTGAATATTGAAAAACTCGGTAAGCACATGAATAGTTATGATGAATTTATGAAGAAGCTGGGCATTAGCATGTCAACGACGGTCAATCATTATAATAATGCCTATACGGAATTTAAAAAGATTGATAAAGATGTTATGAGAATAACTGACAAAGAAAGTAAAATTGAGCCGATGAAAATAGAGAGACCAAAAAATGTCTAATTATGAATTAGAAACCAAAAACAATATAAAAGAAGCAATCATCCGGGTGATTGTTTTCTTTGATTTATTCGATTATCCGCTGACGGCTAATGAGCTTTGGAATTATTTAGATAAAAAATATTCTCTTTTAGAAATAGTTAACGCCCTGGAGTCCGGCACCAAGACTGAACAGAAAAATGGTCTTTACTTTTTAGCGGGAAGAGAAGAAATTTTAATAACTCGGCAAAAACGGCACAATTACTCAATCCGCAAGATAAAAATTGCGAACCGTTTCAGTCATTTTTTTCGTCTTTTGCCGTTTATTAAATTAATCGCGGTCGCTAATTCTATTGGTCAATATAATCTGCGTGATGGTAGCGATATTGATTTTTTTATTATCACTTCACCGCGTCGCATTTGGCTGGCCAGGTTTATTTGTGCCGGAATGGCGAAAATATTAAATCGGCGGCCAACGGATACAAATAAAAGGGATAAAATTTGCTTAAGCTTTTATATAACTGAGGAAAATTTGAATTTAGATGAGCTGCAGCTCAGCGCCGGAGACCCATATTTTTTCTTCTGGCTTCGCAGTTTAGTTTTGTTGTATAATAAAGATAACTTATATGAGAAGTTTTTGGCGGCCAATAAATTATCTGCCGCTTATTTTCCCGAGAGATCGATCGGAGGGCCAGAGAAACCAGCTAATTTAATTTTAAACTCTTTAGAAAGTCTAGCCAAAAAGATACAATTAATAATCATGTCGCCTGCTCTAAAAAAAGCTATGAACGTTTCAGCCGGCGTCGTCGTAAACGATAAAATATTAAAATTTTATTTGCAGGATAATCGTCAATTATTCGCAGAAAAATATGGAAACAAAATTCGCCAAATTTTTACGGAAAGTAACTGAGTACTTAGTTTATCTTTTCATCTTTATCTTGCCCTGGCAGGTTAAGCTCATTATCCGTCCCGGAGAAACTAATTATTCGGAAATAAGCCTTTATTTAAGTCACGCGCTGCTCCTAGTCATCTTGTTTTTATTTCTCTATCTACGCCTTAAAAGTAAAGACTCTGATGATGACTCGCAAACGATTATATATTCTTTAGCCGCGCTAGAGGTTTTTGTTTTTATATCCATCTTTTTCGCTCCTGATAAATTTCTCGCTTTCTATCGCTACTTTATTTTTTTAAATGGTTTGAGTTTATTTTTTATCGTGCGCTCGGGAACAGCTCCACGGAGTTATCAAGATTATTTCATCAATAAAATAACTCTGATTTATAGCCTGTTAGCCAGCGTTCTTTTGCAGGCTCTGCTCGGTATTTATCAATTTCTAACTCAAACTTCATTTGCTTGCAAATATTTAGGCTTGGCCGAACATAATCCCGCCACCCTAGGGACGGCGGTTATTGAGACGGCGGGCGGGAGATGGTTGCGCGCTTATGGCGGGCTTGATCATCCTAATATTTTAGGCGGCGTTTTGGCGGTTTCTTTAATTTTGGCGGCTTATCTCTTGGCGAAAAAGAAAATGCTTACGACGCGCAGCCAAATCTGGTCTTCAATTTTTCTTTTTGTTTTTTATTTTATTTCTCTTTACGCGCTTTTTTTCACTTTTTCTCGAAGTGCCTGGTTGGCGCTCACAGTCGGCTTCTTCGCCCTGTTAATAGTTTTGATAATTAAAAAAGATAAATGGATACTTAGCCGTTTTATCGCTCTGATTTTCTTTTCGGCGGTTTTAGTGGGTGTCGCCGCCGCCCCTTTTCAAGAATTGCTCATGGTTCGCCTTGAAGCGCAAACTCGTTTAGAGCAGAAATCAATCGTAGAGCGCCAGGTCTACCTTTCTCAGGCGAGAAGCCTGCTCCAAAAGAATTTTTTATCGGGAGTCGGCATTGGCAACTATAGTATTGTGATTGGAGAAGCTGATAATAATAAAAAACCCGCCTGGGATTATCAGCCGGTTCACAATACCTTCCTACTGCTCTGGGTTGAAGGCGGAATTTTTTCCTTTTTAGCTTTTTTGATTTTTATTTTTTTTCTGGCCAAGAATGGTCGTCGAGAAATATTTGCTTGGGCGATACTTATACCGCTTCTTGTTTTAATGCTAATCGATCATTGGCTTATTAGCTTACCCTTCGGCGTTATCTTTTTCTTCTTGCTTTTGGGTTTGATTTGATAATTGTTTTGCAGATATAATAAATCCTTTTCTAGATTTTGGAAAATTTTATTTAAAGTAGCGGCGTCTTGAGCGCCGCTCTTTTTTATTTGCTGCTTTATTAAGCTTAAGATAGTTGCAATTGTTCCGAAGTAATCGTCATTTGTCACATGAAATTTGACGCTCGCCTCATCGCGAACTAGCCAAACTAAGGGAGTAATTTGGTATTTTTTGGTCATACAACAAAGCTAGATAATGCTCGCGAATTTATTTTTGCCGATAATTAAATGATCAAGCACCTCGATATCAAGAATTTGTCCGGCCGCGATTAATTTATTAGTTATTTCAACATCCGCTTTGGTAGCTTTAAGAATTCCGGACGGGTGGTTATGGGCAATAATAACGGCGGCTGCCGAATACTCTAAGGCCGGCCGAAAAACTTCACGCGGTTGAACTAGAGAAGCATCAAGCGTGCCAATAGAAATTACTTCATCATAAATTAATTGATAATGGGCATTAAGATAAAGGCCGCGGAATTGTTCTTTATTAAGATGACCCATGTCTTTTAGATAGGCATAAGCTTGCTGGGCCGTTCGAATAGTAATTGAGCCGCCCGGCTTTTTTTGATAGAACCTACGGCCAAGCTCAAAACAAGCCACAATTTGGCAAGCCTTGATTAAAGGAATTTTTAAATCTTTTTCGATAATAGTCGGATCTTTTTGGTAAGCGATTCCTTTTTCACCGTATTCGCGCAGGAGACGGCTCGCCATGGAAAAGACTTCTTCTTTTTTTGTGCCTACGCCAAGAACAATCGCGAGCAGTTCGCTTGAGCTCAGAGCGCCCACGCCGCTTTGAATCATTTTTTCACGCGGCTTCTCTTCGTCCGGTAAGTCTCTAACGGCTAAAATTTTATATTGTTTGCCATGATTAAGAACAAAGTTATGGTCGCTTATTTTATAAGCCATATAATTGCGTATTAATTAAAAGAGAGAAATAATCTCTATCTTTAAATTATAGCAAAAATGTGTTAAATTTAGAACATCTAAAAGACGCTAAACTAATTATATGAATAATTATAAAAAAGTAATTTTGTCAAATAAAGTACCTGTTTTTACTATTCCGATAAAAGGGGCTAGAACAACGACGGCTTTAATTATGTTTAAAACCGGTTCAAAATATGAAACCAAGGCTAATAGCGGTATTTCACATTTTTTAGAGCACCTTTTTTTCAAGGGAACTAAGAAACGGCCGAATACCTTAACACTCTCGAGCGAAATGGATTCGCTCGGCGGTGAATACAACGCTTTTACCTCTAAGGAGTCTACCGGTTATTGGTTTAAGGTTGCTAATAATAAATTAGGAAAAGCGCTGGATATTATGGGTGACATGCTATTTAATTCTTTATTTGACGAGCAGGAAATTGAACGGGAAAAAGGCGTTATTATCGAAGAGCTTAATATGTATGAGGATAACCCGCAAATGCATATTGAAGACGTTTTTGAAAGTTGCCTTTATGGCGACACACCGGCGGGACGCGAAACAATCGGCACTAAAGAAAATATCCGCCGCTTCAAGCGTGAAGATTTTATTAATTATTTGCAGACCCAATATGGCGCTAAGAGCGTATTTATTGTTATAGCGGGCGCAGTTAAGTCGCATGGCAAGAAATTAGTGGCCAATATTTTTAGTAAATTCAAAGCGAATAAGCAGCAAGATAAGAAGGCAGTAATTGAAAAACAGAAAACGCCCCAATTAAAAATTTCTCTGAAGAAAACTGATCAAGTCGCCCTCTCTTTAGGCGTAAGAACCTACCCGATAGGTCACCCGGATGAATTTAAGCTTAAGCTACTCTCTATTATTTTGGGCGGCTCTATGAGTTCGCGTTTATTTATTAATTTGCGCGAACGCAACGGACTGGCTTATTATGTTCGGACGAGTACAGAATTTTATTCCGACTCAGGATATTTAACTACTCAGGCTGGTGTCCCTAAAGCGAAAACTGAAGCGGCGATAAAAATTATCTTGGAAGAATATAAAAAAATAACTAAAGAGTTAGTGTCCGCCAAAGAATTAAAACGAGCTAAAGATATGCTCCAGGGAAGGGTTTTATTGCAGATGGAAGCTTCCGATAATCTCGCGAATTGGTATGCGCGCCAAGCCATGTATCGTAAAAAAATGCTGACGCCCGGCGATATGCTCAAAATTATCAAAGCAATAAGCCCCGAGCAGATTAGAGCGGTCGCGCGCCAGGTTTTTATGAATAAGGGTTTAAATTTAGCGCTTATTGGAGATATTAAGGGAGAAAAACTGAAGACAATTTTAAAGTTTTAACATGCGCCAGGAACGGTTTTCCAAAATAATAAATTTAATAGTCCTGCTCCTGGTTATGGTTGCAGGATTATTTTTATTTTTTTCTTTCGGATTTAATTACTCCCGCAATTCCGAGGAGATTCCTCAAATAGTGTTTTCGCCGAAATTGGATTTCTTATCTCAACCGGAAAAAATAATTAATCACCCTTTGCCCGCGATTGCTGTTGTTAAATCACCTTTGCGCTTTTTGTTTTTTGGCGATTTAATGCTTGATCGCAGCGTGGGAGCAAGACTTAAAAATAAAAAGGTAGATTTTTTATTGGCCGGGTTAGCGAGCAGCACTGATTTAAGCCAATTTGATTTAATCGGCGCGAACCTTGAAGGCGCGGTAACAAATGAAGGGCGCCACTATGCTCCGGAAATGAGTTTTGATTTTGCCTTTCCGCCGAGTCGGATTGCCGAATTAAAAAAATATAATTTTTCTTATTTTACCATCGCGAATAACCATATTACCGATCAGGGAGCGCTCGGCCTACAGGAAACAAGGGTTAATTTAAATACTTTAGGATTTAACTATAGCGGCGATGCGGACGCACAAATTTCCGAAAATTCTTTAAAGCTCGTTACTATTAATGACAAGAAAATCGCACTCATTGCGCTATCGATGGTCTATCATAATTTTAATCTCGCTCAAGCAAAAAAAATAATTGAAGACGCGCGTGGTCAGGCAGACTGGGTAGTAGTTAATATTCACTGGGGGAGCGAATATCAGCATAATTATAGTTTAGGACAGCAAAAGATTGGTCGGGAACTAATCGATAGTGGAGCAGACATCATTATTGGTCATCATCCCCACGTTGTCCAGGGAATGGAAATATATAAGAAGCGCCCGATTTTTTATTCTTTAGGAAATTTTATTTTTGATCAATATTTTTCGCCAGATACACAAGAGGGTTTAGGAATAGAATTAGAACTAACAGACGATCAGATAAAAATCGGGATAAACCCACTCCGCTCCGAATCAAGTGTCGTCAACCCAATGAGGGAAGATAAAAAAGAAAAATTTTTAGAAAATTTTTCTACCTGGTCTAAGGCTGACCAAGTGCTAGAGGGGCAAATTATGGCGCAAACAATCAATATTGCCAAGTAAGAGTAAAAGCTTTAAAATTACGATGATGACTAGTGGATTGCTCGACAAATTAAATAAGGCACAGAAGCAGGCCGTAACTCATGAGGGCGGGCCGCTTTTAATTGTGGCCGGCGCCGGGACAGGCAAGACCACGGTTTTGATTAACCGTTTGGCTTATTTAATTATGGAGAAGAAGGTTCCGACTGAGGAAATCCTCTTATTAACGTTTACGGAAAAAGCCGCCGGAGAAATGGAAGAGCGAGCGGATAAGATTCTGCCTTACGGCTATGTTGATCTTTGGATTAATACTTTCCATGGTTTCGGCGAAAGATTGCTGCGCGATCACGCGCTGGATATTGGTTTGAGCGCTAATTTTAAGCTTTTAACAGAGACGGACCAGTGGGTTCTGATCAGAAAAAATTTAGCCCGCTTTGCTTTAGATTACTATAAACCATTAGGCAACCCCACGAAGTTTATTTCGGAATTAATTCGTCATTTTTCGCGCCTTAAAGACGAGAATATTACGCCACTAGAATATTTAAAATACGCCGAAGAACTTGAGTCTGATCAAGATAATAGATTGAGCGGCCAGAAAGTGGCCAAAAAAGTAGTGCCCAAGAAAAAGCCGGCGCTTAAAGCAGGTACTTTAGAAGAAACAAGCGTTAATGACGGCGACGAGCTTGAAGCGAGCCGGGTGAAAGAGCTCGCTAACGCCTATCATGTTTATAATCAATTACTTTTAGAAAATAATTATTTAGATTTTGGCGACCTGATTGTTTATACTTTAAAATTGTTGACTTCGCGTCCTAATATTTTAAAATATTATCAAGCTAAATTCCGCTATATAATGGTCGATGAGTTCCAAGATACTAATTGGGCGCAATATGAACTGGTAAAAATACTTGCTAAGCCGAAAAATAATTTAGTGGTTGTAGGTGACGATGACCAGGCGATTTATAAATTCCGGGGCGCCTCGATTTCTAATATTATGCAGTTTAAGGATGACTATAAAGGAGCGCTAGAGCTAGTTTTAACCGAAAATTACCGCTCCCGCCAAGAGATTTTAGATCACGCGTATCAGTTTATTCAGAATAATAATCCTAATCGTTTAGAAGAGAAATTGAAAATTGATAAGCGCCTGACGGCCAAAGGAGAGGTCACTAAAAAACCCAAGACCGAGCCGGCCGTTAAATTTTATAATTTTGAAAACGCCGCCGACGAAGTCGCGTTCGTCGCGCAAAAAATCGGTGAAATTTATACGAATAAACAGCAGGCCGGCGAAGAAATTAGCTGGTCCGACTTTGCGATTTTGGTGAGAGCCAATGATACAGCCGACGCCTATGTTAAAGAATTAAGCCGCTATGAAATTCCCAATCAGTTTATGTCTTGGCGAGGGCTCTATTATAAGCCGTTAATCTTAGATATTTTAGCCTATTTGCGTCTTTTGGATAATTACCACGAATCAGCCGCCCTTTTCCGGGTTTTGAACATGAATATTTTTAAGGTCTCTCACCTTGATTTGGTGACTATTAATAAGATGGCTAATCGTAAAGTTTGGTCTCTTTACGAGGCGTTAAAAAATATTAACGCCATCCCCGGAGTAAGCGTCGAGAGTTCTAAAAATATTAATAAGTTGATGAATTCTATTGCCAGTCACTCACTCCTTGTCGCCAATCAAAAGCCGACTAAGATATTTTTGCGCTTTGCTTATGACTCCGGTTTGCTTGAAGGGCTGGACAGGGATCGTGATTTGGAGCTTTATTCCTACCTTAATCAGTTTTATCAAAAAATTAAGCGACTCGAAGAAAGCGAACCCGACTTACGCTTGAAAGATTTTTTGTCGGCCATCAATTTAGAGTTAGAAGCGGGGGAAACCGGCGCTCTCAAGTTAGATTTTGCCGATAATGAGGTAGTAAAAATTATGACGGTTCACGGCGCCAAAGGATTAGAGTTTAAATATGTCTTTTTAGTTAATTTGGTTGATAAAAAATTTCCCACGATCGCCCGCGGTGAAAAAATCTCAATTCCCGACGCGCTGGTTCGAGAAAAAACTGAAGCCAGCAAGGATATTCATTTAGAAGAGGAACGTCGCCTTTTTTACGTGGCGGCCACGCGCGCTAAAGAAGAATTATATCTTAGCGGGGCGAAAGATTACGGCGGAGTGCGCGAGAAAAAACCGTCGCGCTTTATAACGGAGATGGGAGTCAGTGATTCGCTTATACCGGAAATTAGATTAAGCCAAAAAAATGAATTTTTACGCGATTTGCACTATTTAAATTCTCGCGAGATAAGCGCAAGCCTGGAAAAAATGGCGCCCGATAAGTATCCCTTGCCCGAAAAATTTTCTTTTTCTCAATTAGCCGCTTTTTCAACTTGTCCGCTTCAATATAAATTCGCTTTTGTTTTAAAAATTCCAGCTTCAACCGATAAGGCTAGCTTGATTTTTGGACGCGTTTTACATAATACTTTATATAATTTTCTGCTACCGATTTTAAGCGAACGGCAAAAGATGCAGAGTGATTTGTTCGGCGACGCTTATAACGGTTCGACCGTTAAAAAGCCAACCAGTCCCTTAAGCGAAAAAAGATTATTAGAAATTTACAATGAATTTTGGGTGGCCGATGGTTATTCTGATAAAAAAGAAAGAGAGGATTATAAGCAGAAAGGAATTGAGGCCTTGAAAAAGTTCTGGCAGACCTATCAAGCAAATATTCCCAAAGAAATTTTATTTTTAGAAAAAAGATTTTCTTTTAAGATTGACGGCGACATTATTAAGGGAGCAATCGATCGGATTGATAAGCATAGCGACGGCACTTTAGAAATTATTGATTATAAAACTGGAAAAACAAAAACAAAATTAGACTTTTCCGAGAAGCGGCAACTAATTCTTTATCAATTATTTATTGAAGAGTTTTTAGGGGTTAAGGTTGGAGCGCTCAGCTACTATTATTTAGAGAGCGGTGAAAAATTTACTTTTTCGGCTACCGAAAAAGATATTACTCGTCTCCGACTTGAGATTAGAGAAGAAATCGCGGCCATTAAAAAGCGCGACTTTACTCCGACGCCATCTATGATGTGTCAGTTCTGCGACTTTAATTCGATTTGCGAATTCCGCCAGGTTTAGTTAGACTTTAATTATATGGAAACAAACGACCGTTTAATTAGTCCGATAGAAAGAAGAGGCGATGAAGCGCTTGATTTATCATTGCGCCCAAAAACTCTAGCGGAATATATTGGACAAGATAAAATTAAAGCGAATTTAGAAATAACTATCGCGGCCGCCAAAAAACGGAAGGAACCGATTGAACATGTATTGCTCTATGGCGCTCCCGGACTTGGAAAAACAACCCTGGCGCACGTGATTGCTAATGAAATCGGTGCTAATATTCGCGTTACTTCCGGCCCGGCGATTGAAAAAAGCGGAGATTTGGCCGCGATTTTAACTAATCTTGAAGCGGGCGATATTTTATTTATTGACGAGATTCATCGCTTGCATAAAACCATTGAAGAAATTTTATATCCGGCGATGGAAGATTACGCTCTCGATATTATTATGGGCAAGGGACCGAGCGCGCGAACTTTGCGTTTAGATTTACCTAAGTTTACTATTATCGGTGCGACAACTCTCGCCAGCCTTTTGTCTGCGCCACTCCGCGATCGTTTTGGTATTACCCATCATTTAAATTTTTATGAAACTGGAGATATTGAAAAAATTATTAAACGCAGTGCGAAAATTTTAGGTGTGGAAATAGATAGCGACGCTAAAACCGCGATTGCGACGCGAAGCCGCCGGACGCCGCGTATCGCTAACCGGCTCTTGAAGCGCGTGCGTGATTATTGCGAGGTAAAGGGCGACGGGAAAATTACTCTTAAAGATTGCTTAGAAGCTTTTAGTATGCTCGAAGTGGATGAACTTGGTTTAGATTTAATTGATCGTCGAATTTTAGAAACGATTGCGGTTAAATTCAAAGGCGGACCAGTCGGGCTTAATACGCTCGCCGCTTCGACCGGAGAAGAAATGGATACAATCGAAAATATGTATGAACCATATTTAATGCAGTTGGGGTTTTTAGATCGCTCTCCACGCGGTCGCCTTATTACTCATCTCGGCTATGAACATTTAGGGATGAAAATGCCGGGTATGGATAAATTAGTCTAGAAAGTTTAGGTTATGCCATATTTAGTTAAAGACTTTGATTACAACTTACCCTTGGAATTGATTGCTCAAAAGCCAGTTAAACCGCGAGACCACTCGCGTCTTTTGTTATTAACGAAATTAACAGGTACCATCGAGCATAAATATTTTTATGATATTGTTGATTATTTACGCCCCGGTGATTTACTGGTTTTAAATAATTCTAAAGTTTTTCCGGCGCGCCTTATTGGTCATAAAAAAGATAGCGGTGGAGAAGTTGAAATATTTCTTCATCAGAAAAAAGAGAAAAATATTTGGGAATGTTTACTCCGGGGTCGAGTTAAAGAGGGGCTAATAATCAATTTTCCTGGTAAATTATCCGCTACGGTTTTGCGTAATAATAATGATGGCACTTGGCAGGTTAAATTTAGTTTGCTGGGCGCAAAGTTTTGGCAAGCGATTAATAAAATCGGTGAGGTTCCATTGCCCCCCTATATTAAAAGAGATAAGCAAGTGAAAAGCGATAGAAATAATTATCAAACTGTGTTTGCGGATAATAATAAAGTGGGTTCAGCCGCCGCCCCGACCGCCGGCCTGCATTTTACTCAAAGTCTTCTTAAAAAGATTAAAGCGCGCGGGGTTAAAATAGTAAGTGTAACGCTTCATGTTGGGATGGGAACATTTTCACCGGTTAAAACGGAAAGAATATTGGAACATAAAATGCATAGTGAATTTGCCCAGCTTAGTTCGTTGGCCATTAAAGCGATATTAGCGGCTAAAAAGGAGGGTCGCAGGGTTATCGCCGTAGGAACGACTAGTTGCCGGACGCTAGAATCAGTTGATTGGTCTCAAATAGAGAAAGCGACCCGCATTAGTAGTCAGACTTTTTGGACGGATATTTTTATTTACCCGGGCTATAAGTTTAAGGCTGTAGATGCTCTAATAACAAATTTCCATTTGCCAAAATCAACTCTGCTTATGCTGGTAAGCGCTTTAGCGGGTAAAAAGCAGATAGAGCTTGCCTATCAGGAGGCTATAGACCGGAAATATCGCTTCTTCAGTTATGGCGATGCGATGTTTATTAATTAAAATTAGCCAAAAAGTAGGATTTGATTTTTTTTGCATTTTCTGATATAGTAGGTACTAATTGTTGTCTATTTTTTATTATTTTTTGGTTTTTGGGAAACAAAAATATTATGAAGAAGTTTTTGCTTTTTGTTTGGGAAATTGCTAAGGTGGCCATGATTTCAGCGGCCATTATTTTTCCAATCCGTTATTTTTTGATTCAACCCTTTTTTGTTAAGGGCGCCTCGATGGAACCGAATTTTCATGATAAAGAATATTTAATTATTGATGAGATAAGCTATCGTTTTACTCCGCCGGAGCGTGGCCAAGTTATTGTCTTCCGTTATCCGCGCAATCCGCAGGAATATTTTATTAAACGAGTTATTGGCTTACCGGGAGAAGAGGTCCAAATCAAAGATGGTAAAGTAATAATTTTCAATACTAATCATCCCGACGGCCTGACTTTAGATGAGAAATATTTGCCTGCTGACTTCGCCACTTATAATCAAGATGAAACCAAGACGGTTGTCAGACCGGATGAATATTATGTTTTAGGAGATAATCGTGGGGCCTCAAAAGATTCTCGATATTTCGGAGTAGTTAATAAAAGTTTTATCACCGGCAAGGTTTTGTTTCGCGGTTGGCCGCTTAATGAAGTTACGGTTTTTAATAAAAGTTATTGGCCACAATATAATAATTAATCGCTATGCCTAGACGTAAAAAGAACATGCCGGAAACGGCCGTAAAAAAAACAGAAAAACGGAATGAAAAAATTCCGCCCCGTCTTTTGGGCATGAAAGATATTGTGGGTTCAGAGCAGGTTTGTTATGACTTCGTGGTCAATAAAGCCCTTAATTTAGCTAAGCTTTATAGTTTTGCTTCGATTAAAACTCCGATTTTGGAAAGTTTTGATTTATATAAGAAATCGACGCGTAAAAATAGCGATAAAGAATTCTATTTTATTGAAGGGGAAAAAGGCGAGAAGGTTGTTTTGCGGCCCGAGCTAACTCAGGGAGTAGTTCGAGCTTATTTAGAAAATAATTTAGGAGAAAGCGGATTACCGGCACGACTTTTTTCTTTAGGATCGATTTTTCGTCGAGAAAAATTACAATCAGGGCGCTATCGAGAATCAACTCAGTTTAATTTGGAAATAATTGGCGAAAAGAAACCGATGGCGGAGGCGATTTTAATTACCATTGCTCATAATTTTTTTGAAGAACTCCAAATTAGCACCCAGGTGCAAATAAATAGTATCGGTACGGCTGAATGTCGTAAAGATTATTGCAGCAAACTTCTGGCTTTTTATAAAGAGAGGGGAAGACGTTCTAAATTATGTAATACCTGTAAAAATAATTTAAGTAAAAATTGTTTAAGTCTGCTTGATTGTAAAGAAGAGTCTTGTGTTAAGTTGCGTGAAGAGGCGCCACAGATTGCTGATTATTTATCCGACGAGAGTCGCGAGCATTTTACTAAGACTTTAGAATTTTTGGATGAATTAAATATTAATTATAATTTTAATCCTTATTTGGTTCGCGGTTTGAATTATTATAACGATACGGTTTTTGAATTTTGGCCGCTTAATGAAGATGGAACAGTCCTTGGCAAAATGGCCTTAGGCGGCGGTGGTCGCTACGATTCCTTGGTTGAAAATATGGGTGGCCAGTCAACTCCGTCCGTCGGTTTAGCGCTTGGTATCGAGAGAGCGGTTTCTCGGCTTAAAGATAAGCACCTCTTGGCAAATCCGATAGAAGAGGATATAGTATTTATTGCTCAATTAGGCGACCAGGCGAAACTTAAGGCCCTACAGCTATTTCAAGATTTAAGACGAGCTGGTTTCAATGTTCGCCAGTCATTTGCCTCTGATAGTTTAAAAATTCAACTTGAAGAAGCGACGGTCATGAAAGCAAAAACTAGTTTAATATTAGGTAAAAAAGAAATAATGGACGGCACTATTTTAATGAGAGATATGGATTCGGGCGCTCAGGAGGTTGTGGTTTATAAGAAAATAAAAGAACGGTTAGCAAAAAAAGATAAAGTAATAGAAAAAAGATTAAATAATAGAAAGGAGGGCGGATTATATGGCGGACTTTAAAAGAAAACCTGGTGAAAGTTTCGAAAGTTTTTTACGAAAATTTAAGAAAGGCCTAAAGAATAGTAAAAGATTGGAGAAAGCCCGATCAAAGCAACATCTTGAGCCAAAGAATACGAAA